>Ga0157363_1000008_pt1 | contig 291460 bp, 264 predicted proteins | sample AttsexASBM1_FD_111477 | JGI IMG/M metagenome (GOLD analysis project Ga0157363, IMG submission 111477) | Fungus gardens microbial communities from leaf cutter ant in Ribeirão Preto, State of São Paulo, Brazil - Atta sexdens ASBM1 | ecosystem: Host-associated > Fungi > Mycelium > Unclassified ...
ACCTAACCCACTGATCTTACTCAGTCTTTCAGGCAGTCACCGCGGCGTGTTCCGCTGCGGTGAACGGGCTTTTAGACCCCACACACACACCCGTCAACACATAATTTCAGAAAAATGACAGCACACGAGAAAAAAAGTGGGCACGTTTCTCGCCCCTTACGCAAAACGGGAGGCCGAAGCCCCCCGTCTGTCTTGTCTTATGGTAACGCCAAAAGAACGTTCGATCAGAAATGACTGGTCGTTTCATAAGACGTGAACCACGCCACGAAGCGCTTCACGCCCTCCTCCAATGTGACCACTGGCCGCCAGCCTGTCAGCCTTGTCATCTCTTCATGAGAGGACCACGTTGCCTCGACATCTGAACGTGGGCGACGTTTGGCCTCGATAACCGCCTTTTGCCCCAGTTCCTGCTCAAGCAGCGCAACGAGGCGACTTACAGCCGTCGGTGAGTCACTGCCGAGATTGAAAAGGCGCGAGACCCCTTTTTCTGGCTCATTATCCAGCGCAGCAAGCACGCCGGAGACGATATCGTCGATATAGGTGAAATCGCGCGCCAGTCCCTCGCCCTCATAAAGGGTGAGTGCTTCACCTGCCGTGATGGCACGGGCAAATTTGTAATAGGCCATGTCCGGACGGCCCCACGGACCGTATGCGGTGAAGAAACGCAGCCCGGTCTGTTTCAGGCCATAAAGATGAGCGTAGGCATGGGCCGTCAACTCACCGGCACGCTTGGTCACCGCGTAGAATGACCCGGGACGATCGACGGCATCGCTCTCGCGAAAAGGCATCGTCTCGTTGAGACCGTAGACGGACGATGAGGATGCATACACGATGTGGCGCAGATCCGGCAGGTGACGCGCCGCCTCAAGCAGCACGACATGTCCCATCATATTGGAGGTCACGTAGGCGCATGGGTCGGCCAGTGAATAGCGGACCCCTGCCTGAGCGGCCAGATGCACAATATGAGTGATGCCCGGATGCGCTGCGAGGGCAGTCTCCACATCCTCACGGCGGCTGAGATCACCCTTATGAAAAACAAAACCATCCTGGCCTACGAGCTGCGCCAGACGATCCTGTTTGAGCTGCACACTATAATAAGCGTTCAGTGAGTCGAACCCGATCACCTCGTGTCCCTGGCTCAAGAGCTGCGCGGCCACGTGATAGCCGACAAAGCCTGCAGCCCCGGTCAGGAAAACCTTCATGGCGTTCAGTGCGCCACTGGGAGTGCCTTGGACGATACGAGATCGCCCACGACAATATTGTTCTTTTCCATCGTACCCGCAGCGACTTCCAGAACGGCGGCTGAATCACCCTGCCCGACCAGACGACGTTCGCTGAACGGTACAGTCTTTTCAGCTATGGCCTGTATGCGGCCATCCGTCCCGATAAAGACGATATCGAGCGACGGTGCCGTATCACGCATCCACATGGCAGCCGCCTCGGGGGGGCTGAACAGGAAGAGCATCCCCGTATTTTCCGCGATGCTCTGGCGCGATGACTCCCCGGCTTCCTTCTGCTTTTCTGTCCGGGCGACCTCAACAGTGAAATCATGGCGACCGTTATGACGGTCGGTGATTGTCAGGGGAGCTTTATCGAGAGGCTTTTCAGCACCAGCCTGAGCTTCGCGCTGACTGTCCGCCGCGACTGCGCTGGACAGAACCGGTGCGCCATCCAGTGCAGTGACAGCAAGGACCAGACCGGTCAGAAGCGCACGGCTCCGCAAATTCCTATTCATGTCTGCGCTCCCGGTTATTCAGGCGAGGAAAGGATTATTCTGCCGCTCTTCGCCAATCATGGTTGGCAAACCGTGCCCCGGCAGAACAACGAAATCGTCAGGCAGGGAAAGCAATGTGCGCTTGATCCCTGCAATCAGGCTCTCATGGTCGCCATAAGCGAAATCCGACCGTCCAACAACACCACGGAACAACGTATCGCCCACAATGGCCAGTTTATCGGCCCGACTTATATAGATGACATGACCAGGCGTATGGCCTGGACAGTGCGCGACCTCAAACCTGCCAGCCGGGAGGTCAATCACCTCGCCCTCCACCACAAACCGGTCGGGATGAGCGTTTCGCAGGTCATACAGCCCAAAAGCCTGAGCCTGATCCTCCACCGTTTCGAGCAGAAAGGCATCGCGCCGGTCAGGACCGATCATCGCAACCGGGGCCGATTGACGTTTCTCGAGACCTGCACGCAGGGCATCCGCCCCACCAACATGATCAAAATGCCCGTGAGTCAGCAGAATGGCATCCACGGTCATGCCCTCAAGCAGCTGCAGAAGTTCAGGCGCGTCCCCTCCCGGATCAACGACAACCGCCCGGCCCGTATCGGGATCTTCGAGCACGGTACAATTCTGACGCAGTGGCGTTACCTTGACGGTGCGGGCACGCAAATCCGGCTCATCCTCTTCTTGATCGTGACGCACCCCGGAAGAATGAGGCAGCCTGAAAGGCGGCAATTCCGGAAGCGTTGCTGTGCAGACCATGATGCGCAAAGGCTTCATGGCCGCGATACCGCGCAGGGGCCGTTCATTCAAGCAATCATATGACGGGCAGGATTGACCGGACCTTCTGGCCGCATCAGAGTCTGGCCCATCCGGCGCGGCGTAATCTGCCCGGAATTACGACGTTATCAGGAGACGATCATGAGCCGAATCATTCGCACAGAGCCTAATCCCGTCATGTCCAAAGCCGTCGAATATCACGGCTTCGTTTTCACGCAGGGCGTCGTGGCCCGTAATCTCGATGCTGATTTCGATGCCCAGACCGCCGATGTGCTCGAGCAGCTGGATGTTTTGCTTGAGCAGCATGGTACGGACAACACCCGTATTTTGCAGGCACAGATCTGGCTGAAGGACATCAGCGACCGCGATGCACTTAACAAGCAGTGGACAGCCTGGCTGCCCAAGGACGCAGCCCCGGCACGAGCCTGTGTTCAGGCGATTCTGGCTGATCCGCGTATGCTTGTGGAAATTATGCTGATCACAACGAAGTAGAGGTGATTGAATTTTCCCTGAGCCAACACATTTTATCTCGGGGAAAATTCATAAAATCGCCACGACTCTCCCTTACATGGGTTGCCAATCCAAGGTGAACACAGTTACCTAGATGCAACACACAACGGGCGGATATTGAATCAATGAACGTGGGACAGAAAAGTTGCCTCAGACTTCTCCGCAGGCCGTTTTTTTCGTCCCTGACCGCTTTATCCCTTCTGGTAGGGTCGGCGGTTCTGGCCCCAAAAGCTGAAGCGCGCCAGAAGGCTGGTCACAAGGCTGTTATGCACTCAGCGCATAACGTCCGTCACGCTTCTACCCGTCATGCGGCCCTTCATCAGACGCGCTTTACAGTACGTCGCCACCGTTCTGGCGGCCATGTTATCCAGTGTGTTGCGTACGCCAAGGCCGCCTCTGATGTTGTGTTGAGCGGTAATGCCCGTGACTGGTGGGATAACTCCCGCGGTGTTTATGCCCGTGGTTCTGCTCCCGAGCCCGGCTCGGTGCTGAATTTCCGCGCCATTCGCCGCATGCCCTATGGCCACGTTGCGGTCGTCCGTGCCGTTGAAGACAATCGTACCATCGTGATCGATCAGTCCCACTGGGCGCAGAATGGCGTTGCCAAGAACGTGCGCGTGATTGACGTTTCTCCCAACAATGACTGGTCTGCTGTACGCGTGGCGCTCAACAGCAAGTCTGGTACCTACGGCAGCATCTATCCGACATATGGGTTCATCTATGGTCGCCCTGATGACGGGGTGATGATGGCTAACAATACGCCTGCGCCCGCCCATCGTTCCACGCGTTCGCATAATGTGACAACGGCAAGCTTCGCGGCCCTGCAACATCCTATGAACTCGACCGAAGTGGCAGAGGCCCCGGAAGACGCATTCAGCGTAGAAGGCCCCAGCCGCAATCTGCGCTGATCAGACCTGCTCAGCTGACTTCCGCCAAGGCGGCCCGGAAACGGGTCGCCTTTTTTGTGACCTGTACCCCGCCTCATAATCCTCAGTCGGGCCAAAGCGCCCGAGCCTGTTGGCATACGGGATTCAGGGGCGTGCTGAACGATGGTAGGGATGGCCCGCGCTGATCGCGCGCGCGCGGTAGATCTGCTCTGCCAGAAGCAATCGCACAATCATGTGGGGCCAGGTCATACGCCCGAAGGAGATACGGGCATCGGCCCGCTCAATGACGCTGGCCTCAAGTCCTTCAGCCCCGCCAATGACGAAAGAAACCTGCTTGCCGGTTGCAAGCCACGAATCGAGCATGGTGGAGAATTGCTGGGAATCGGGTGAATTCCCCCCCTCATCCAGCGCAATCACGATCGTACCCTCGGGACAGGCAGCCAGAATCGCCGCCGCGTCCTTGCGACGGATCTCCAGGGCACTGCCCCGCGATTCGCCAATCTCGATCAGATCGACTCTGGGGCGGGTACGCTCGACGTAACGGTCGAACAGCTCCCGCTCCGGCCCTCTCTTGAGGCGACCGACCGCCACAATCCTGATCATGCGTAATCAGAGATCCGTCGTGTCGGCTTCATCGCTGGCAGTATCGTCCAGATCCTTGCCCCACATCCGCTCAAGCGCATAGAGGGCGCGGCTCTCGGGCTTGAACAGATGCACAACGATGTCACCGGTATCGAGCAGAACCCAATCGGTTCCATTCGCACCTTCGATGGTGATGCGCTTGATGCCGATTTCGTTCAGCTTGTCTTCAATATGCGTGGCCATGGCGGCAATCTGCCTGTCGGCAATACCTGTGGCGACCACCATATGGTCAGCAAAGCTGGCACGCCCCCGCAGGTCGAGCGTCACGATATCCTCGGCCTTGTCTTCGTCAAGGCTTGCCGTGATGAGTGCCAGCGCCTTTTCAACCAGTTCCGGCTCAGCACCGGTGCGCGGTGCGGCACCGCGGGTCTTGCGCGGGCCTGCAGCGGCGGCCTTTTTGCGCGGCGTGCCGGCGGTCTTCATGGTGGCAGTGGCCTCGCCCGTGGCGGGCTGGGTCTTGGTCTCACCAGCGGACGCGCGGGTGCGACGGGCTGGGGTGGGCGTCTCGTCGGACGGTTTTCTGGCGATGGCTCGACACTCCGGTCAATACATTAGAGAGAGAGCGAGGCGGGATAATTGCCGGAATCCCTCAACGCTGTCGCTGATATACCGTTTTGCGGCGCCGGAAGAAAAGCCCAGACACCACCTTTAGAGCGCGACATGATCGGCCCGCGCCGCGGAGGCACGCGCATATGGCTTAACGCATGGGTGGCCTGGCCTGACAGCGCTGTGCGATTGCTGCCCGGTCTTGGCACAACTGCCATGGGAACATGCAGGGCAAGATCGCGCCAGCGACGCCATCGTGTGAGCGTCGCCAGACTGTCCGCCCCCATCAGCCAGACGAAGCGCGCCCTTGGAAAACGCAGCCGCAGCAGCGCGATCGTCTCGACGGTATAACGCTTGTTCAGACGCGCCTCGATATCGGTGGCGATGATATGCCGCCCGTCAGCCAGGGCACGGGCCGAATCGAGGCGATTTTCGAACGGCGCCATGCCCCGCCTTGGCTTGAGCGGATTGCCCGGCGAAACCATGAGCCAGACCTGATCGAGCCGCAGATGCGTCAGGGCATAGCGTGCGAGTTGCAGATGACCCGCATGGGCTGGGTTGAACGACCCACCCAGCAGCCCGATCGACACCGCACGATTATCGCCATATTTTGGAATTTCCACCACGTCAGGGGCGGGTCTGCCCGGTGCCTCGGACCTCATAACGGAAGGTCGTAAGCTGTTCGAGGCCGACGGGGCCACGGGCATGGATCTTGCCTGTGGCAATACCGATCTCGGCCCCGAATCCGAATTCTCCGCCATCGCAGAACTGGGTCGAGGCGTTCCACATCACCACGGCGCTATCCGTCCCATTCAGGAAGCGTTCGGCGACCTCTGCATTTTCAGTGATGATCGCTTCCGTATGACCGCTGCCATAACGCGCGATATGGGCAAGTGCCGAATCGATATCCTCGACAACAGCCACGGAGAGACGCGCATCGAGCCATTCTGTCGCAAAGTCATCCGACGTGGCAGGTTCAAGATCATGCACGATATGACGCGCTGTCTCGTCACCCAGAATGGCGCAGCCCAGCGCATGCAGATCCTGCACCAGCGCAGGCAACAGGGCCTCGGCAATCGCGTGGTCGATCAGCAGGGTTTCGGTCGCGCCGCAAATACCGGTACGCCGCATCTTGGCATTGGCGAGAATCTCACGCGCCATCGCGAAGTCGGCATCCTTGTGGATGTAGGTGTGACACAGCCCATCGGCATGAGCGAGAACCGGTACGCGGGCCTCGCGCTGCACCCGCTCGACAAGCGATTTGCCACCGCGTGGAATGATCATGTCGATTTCACCAGCGGCTGTCAGCATGGCGGCGACATGCGCCCGATCAGCATCGGGGACGATCTGCACGCAGTCACGCGGTAGACCCGCCTTCTCCAGTCCTTCCTGGATGCAGGACTGGATGCACCGTGCTGATTGAAGGCTCTCGGAGCCGCCACGCAAGATGACGGCATTGCCGGATTTGATGCACAGGCCTGCAGCGTCAGCCCCGACATTGGGGCGGCTTTCATAGATCATGCCAATGACACCAAGCGGAGTCGCCACACGGCGGATGTTCAGGCCATTGGGACGTGTCCAGTCACACAGCACCCTGCCCACCGGATCCGGCAAAAGCGCAATCGATTCGAGGCCCTTTGCCATGGACTCGATCCGTGCAGGCGTCAGCGTCAGCCGGTCGATGAAGGCAGCACTCGCCTTGGAGGAGGCGACATCGCGTGCATTGGCCACAAGAATATCAGGTGCATGTTCACGCAGTGACGCTGCGGCGGCACGCAAGGCCTCGTTACGCTGGCTTTCCGGGGCTATGGCGAGAAGACGGGCCGCTGCGCGCGCCGGTCCGGTCAGGGCCTTGAAGTCGGACACGGTCGTAGCAGCTTCCATCATTCATTCTCCTGTATGCCATGCGGCATCTGGCCCGGCCGAACCCGAAAAACGGCCCAAAGGGCGATCAGCTATGTATCACGCCTGCGCAGCTTGAAAAGATCGGCCCAGGGCAAGGGTTGCGGCAACGTTGCGTGCGCAGCGCCTCAGGGCTTGCTCCGCCTCGCCGAATGCCTCTTCCAGCGTGCAGGGGCGCTCAAGACAGCTGAAAACGGCGTCGAAGCCTGTTGCAAGCAGATCTTCATGCCCGGCACCCAGTGTACCCGCAAAGGCTATCACCGGTTTGCCTGCCTTTTTCGCCAGCGTGGCGATTGCCTGCGGTGCCTTGCCCTGCGCGGTCTGGCGATCCAGCCGCCCCTCACCGGTGATGACCAGATCCATCTGGCTCACGAGCGCCTCCAGACCCAGAAGCCCCGCCACCGACTCAGCACCCGGAACGAGGGTCGCCCCGCACAGCCCGACCAGCCCCAGAGCCGCACCACCCGCGGCGCCCATACCTTCCACCGCCGTCAGATCACGCCCGCAGCGCAGTTCCACCAGACTGGCAAGGCGCGCCAGTGAGGCCTCCAGAAGCGGGATCATGGCGGGTGTTGCCCCCTTCTGAGGCCCGAATACGGCAACCGCGCCGGTCTCTCCCAACAAAGGAGCCGTCACATCGCACAAAATCTCGATACGACACTCTGCCAGCCGGGGATCGAGCCGGTCGTCATCCAGAGAGAACACCGCCCCGAGCGGCCCTCCTCCGTGAGGAATTTCCTGGCCGTGCAGATCGCGCAGCGAAACACCAAGCGCCTGCAAAAGACCCGCCCCACCGTCGCAGGTTGCACTGCCGCCAAGCGCGAGGACCAGATGCCTGCACCCCATATCAAGGGCTGCGCTTATGAGTTCCCCCACGCCATAGGTGGTGGTGAAAAGGGGTGAGCGCGATTCGAGTGGGGTTTGGGCCAGACCGGCGGCCTCGGCCAGTTCGATCAGTGCTGTCCGGCCATGATCGAGAACAGCGAAACGCGCCGATACAGGCACACCGAGCGGGCCGCATACATCGCGGGTTTCAAGTCGGCCGCCCAGTGTGCGGGCCATGATGGCGGCAGTTCCCTCGCCGCCATCCGCCATAGGAAAGGCGTGATAGCGGGCATCCGGGTAGATTTCCCTGAAACCGCCGATAATCGCCTGAACCACGGCCTCTGCCGTCAGGCTCTCCTTGAAGGAGTCACAGGCAACGAGAATGTCCATCAGCGCCTCCGGTAAGACGCCCTATCATTGCCTCAGGATCAGGCCGGTCAAGTCCTGATCCTGTCAAACCCGGATAGTGTCAGACGTTGAAGCGGAACAGCAGGACGTCACCATCCTGCACGACATATTCCTTGCCTTCGATACGCAGCTTGCCCGCTTCCTTGGCACCGGACTCGCCGCCACAGGCAATGTAATCGTCATAGGCCACTGTCTCGCAGGCAATGAAACCACGCTCGAAGTCGTTATGAATGACCGCAGCCGCCTGAGGGGCCTTTGTACCCTTGGTGATGGTCCAGGCGCGCGTCTCTTTCGGGCCGACCGTAAAGTAGGTGCTCAGACCCAGCAGGCCGTAGCCGGCGGCAATCACACGATCGAGACCGGAATTGCTCAGCCCCAGCCCTTCGAGGAACTCGGCGCGCTCTTCCTGCGGCAGCTGGCTGACTTCCGCTTCGATCGCCGCAGACACCACCACCACGGCAGCGCCTTCGGCCTCTGCGCGCTTGCGCACGGCTTCGGAATGGCTGTTGCCGGTCGAAGCAGAGCCTTCCTCCACGTTGCAGACATAGAGCACCGGCTTGGTGGTCATGAGCTGCAGGCGGCGGGCGGTTTCTTCCTCACCCTTGGGTACGGCAGTACGGGCGGGCTTGCCCTCGCGCAGAGCGGCCATGATGGGATCCATGATGGCGAGCTGCTGCTGCGCCTCACGGTCATTGCCGCGGGCGCGCTTCTGCAAGGCCGTCTGACGCTTTTCGAGCGAGTCCAGATCGGCCAGCATCAGCTCGGTCTCGATGATCTCGGCATCGCGCACCGGGTCCACGCCGCCTTCGACATGGGTGATGTCGTCATCCTCGAAGCAGCGCAGCACGTGGATGATCGCATCCACCTCACGGATATTGGCAAGGAACTGGTTGCCCAGACCCTCACCACGCGACGCTCCACGCACGAGGCCGGCGATATCGACGAATTCGAGGCTGGTCGGCAGGATCTTCTGCGACTTGCCGATACGCGCAAGGTTGTCGAGGCGCGAATCAGGCACGGCGACGCGGCCCACATTCGGCTCAATGGTGCAGAAGGGATAATTTGCTGCCTGAGCTGCCGCCGTTTCGGTCAGCGCGTTGAACAGGGTGGATTTGCCCACATTGGGAAGCCCCACGATGCCACAATTGAAGCCCATCAGCGTTTCTCCCCGCACAGCATGGCGATTTTTGTCATTGTCGCTTCCGGTTCTCCCTTGGCCAGCAGGGGCGACGCCGCAGCCACGGCATCGAGAAGCGTTTCGAGTTCTGTCTGTTCGGCCTTGGCGAAATCGCCCAGCACATGGCCTGTCACACGGTCCTTGTGACCGGGATGCCCGATACCGAGACGCACGCGCTGATAATTCTGGTCACCCAGCATACGGTCCATGGAGCGTAGGCCATTATGGCCCGCCGCACCGCCACCGCGCTTGACCCTCACCTTGCAGAACGCAAGATCGAGCTCGTCATGAAACGCCGTGATATCGGAAACCGGAATCTTGAAGAACCGCGCAGCCTGCTGCACGCTCTCGCCGGACAGATTCATATAGGTCATGGGCTTGAGCAGAAGAACCTTCTGTCCCTCGATGCTGCCCTCGGCCGTCTCTCCCTTGAAGCGCGAGCGCCAGGGAGAAAACCGGTAGTATTCGGCAATACGCTCGACAGCCATGAAGCCAATGTTATGGCGCTGTCTGCGCATGCCGGGCTCGGGGTTACCGAGCCCGGTCCAGAGTAGCATTGCGGCCACCCTGAGCGGTCTTACTTCTTCTTCGCAGGAGCGGCGGCTTCAGCAGCGGCCTTCGCAGCGGCTTCAGCTTCCATCTCGGCATCGACCGTCGGCGGCGCGATGGTGGCGATGACGAAGTTCGGCAGCTGCAGAACCGGCGTCACGTTCTCGGTGCCGGTCAGGTCGTCCCAACGCACGTTGTCGTGGATGTCGAGCGCGCTCAGATCAACTGTGAAGCTGGACGGGATGTTGTCCACATCAGCCATGACGTCCACCGTGTGACGGACCAGGTTCAGCACGCCACCGCGCTTGATGCCAGGAGCCTTGTCTTCACCGGTCACGTGGATGGCGACGGTCACGTGGACCTTCTCGCCAGCAGCCAGACGCTGGAAATCGACATGGATCGGCGCATCGGTCACGGGGTGCAACTGCACTTCACGCAGAAGGGCGCGCACGGTGCCACCTTCGAGCGGCAGTTCATACAGGCGCGAGCGCCAGCCACCACGGACCATTTCCTTGTGGATGATGCGCGGATCGATCTGGATCAGCGAGGCTTCCTGCTTGCCACCATACACAACACCCGGCACCAGACCGGCACGTCTCGTTGCGCGCGCTGCCCCCTTACCAGCCTTCGCGCGCGTAGAGACTTCGAGGGACGTCATATTTGTCACGGTATTCTCCCAAATTCATTGCACTCATGGCCTCCAGGGGTGCCTGAGTGAAGGCGCGCCTTAGCGGAAACAGGGGTGTAACGCAATGATCTTCGGGAGTCGGCGGGCGATTTACCCGGATGATGGGGGCTTCTCAGGGCTCTGCCCTGAAACCCGCAAAGGAGCGCAGCCCCTTTGATCCCGATTCAAAAAGGCGGGGATGAAAGGGTCTTGTCCCTTTCCGGGCTGCGAGGCAGCGCCCCGCATCGCTCACTCGTAGGCGGTGAGCACCCAGCCATTATCTGTCGGGTCGCAGTAAAGCGGCACGGCATTGGCGAGGCGGACATTGATAGGCAGGCTCATGGCGGCGCGCAGGGCGCGGAACAGGGCCCCATGCGCGACAATCAGAGGGATACCGCCCTGTTCGAGCGCATGATTGACTGCCCCCGCAGCACGGGTCTTGAGGCCCTCGAATGTCTCGCAGCCTTCTGGCGTAAACTCGCCGGCAATCCACGGATCGTACCAGTCGCCCATAGGCTCACCCTCCATCACACCGAAGCAGACCTCTTCAAGGTCGCGATCCGTGCTGAGCGGCAGGGTGACGCCACTTGATGCTGCAATGGCCTGCTGGGCGGCCATCGCCGTGTCATGGGCGCGCGTGAGCGGAGAAGACACGATCTGGCTGATAGGCGCTGCACCATCGCGCCAATGCTGCGAGAGAGACGCGCCAGCCTTGACGGCCTGTTCGCGACCCGTGGCATTCAGTGGGATGTCCGTGCGGCCCTGGGAGAGGTTTTGGGCGTTCCAGTCGGTCTGACCGTGACGCAGATACCAGAAGGGGCGACGAAGCAGCATGAAAACCAGTCCTTAATCGAAGAGCGAGGAGACAGAGCTTTCATCTGCCACAGCACTCATGGCACGCGCCAGCAGATTGGCGGTGCTGATCTGCCTGATATTGGGTGAGGCTTCCATCGCCTCGGTCGCCGGAATACTGTCGGTCAGGGTGAGCATCCGGATGGGCGATGCCGTGATGCGCTCAACAGCCTGACCGGTCAGGACGCCGTGGGTGACATAGGCCTCTACCCCGGCGGCACCATGATTGATAAGAGCCTGGGCCGCATTGCACAGCGAACCGCCGCTATCGACGATGTCATCAACCAGAATACAGTAACGCCCGCTGACATCACCGATCACGTTCATGACCTCCGAGACGCCCGCGCGTTCACGCCGCTTGTCGATAATGGCCAGATCGGTGTTCAGACGCTGCGCCAGCTGACGCGCACGCACCACACCGCCCACATCGGGGGAGACGATCATCAGGTCTTCATTGGGATGGCGCGCATTGATGTCGCGCTTGAAAAGCGGGGCCGCGTAGAGGTTGTCGACCGGGATATCGAAGAAACCCTGTATCTGCATGGCATGCAGATCCATGGTCAGGATACGGTTGGCGCCGGCCTCGACCAGCAGATTGGCGACCAGTTTGGCGCTGATAGGGGTGCGCGGCCCCGATTTGCGATCCTGCCTTGCATAGCCGAAATAGGGCATGACAGCCGTGACACGACGGGCCGACCCGCGACGCAAGGCGTCGAGCATGATCAGCAATTCCATCAGATTGTCATTGGTGGGTGAGCAGGTGCTCTGGATCACGAACACGTCTTCACCGCGCACGTTTTCCTGGATTTCGACAAAGACCTCGGCATCGGCGAAGCGTCGTACAGACACCTTGCACAGCGGGAGACGCAATTCCTGAGCAACGGCACGCGCCAGTGGCAGGTTACTGTTACAGGCGACGATCTTCATCGGGAAACGACTCCGGTCCGGGGCGGCAGCAAACGCGGCCTTCTAACAACGCCGGGCCATGCTGTCATTAACTCATGGCCGCCCGCCCCGGTCGATAGAGCGTTTTTTACAGAGCTGTGACCGACGCCACTCATGTTCTGGGTATTGGCCCGCTATACGGGTTTTTACCGTGGTTCAGGACTTACCCGTGGCAGCATTGGCACCCTTCGCCTTGTCAGCCCCGCTCTGGTCAGGCGAGAGCGGCTGGTGATTGCGGCCTGAGTAATTGGTGATGATCTGATGCACGGCACCTGACGCCTCTGCGGCTACGACCATCGCCACATCACCCCATGCGCCATCAAGGGAATGGGCGTCGATATCGTGAAGCTGCGTGGCTGCGCCGGCTTCCTTGCCATCTGCCGCGACGGTGCGCCAGACGATCTCGATATGCTGGAGCGGGTGCCCTGTATTACCGGCAGGGCCGTCGCTCAGGGTCACGATGCACTCCACACTGTAATCAGCGGCCTTGGCATCGCGCTCCAGCTTGTCATGCTGGTCGGGAAAGCTGGAGACGAAAGCGCGGGCGAGTGCCACATTGCCATCGCCCGGAGCACCATGCACACCCTTGAAGAATACCTTCGCCGGGCGGCGCTTGAGGCTATGCGGATCGGCCTGCATCATCGAGGCCTGAATGCCTGTCAACACATTGGCAATCTGCGGCGCAGAACCGGCGGCAAGGGCTGAAAGCTGGTCAGCCTGACCCTGGGCCCAGACCGAGGCTGCGACCGGAGCCGCGTCCCAATGCCCCCGGGCTTCGCCATTGGGCGTCATGACCTCATAATGCGGCGTAACCTGATCACCCTGCATGGTTGCCGATAGCCTGAGCCACCAGTCACCCGGCTTGGCAGGCTGCGCCACAGCTGGAAGCGATTGGTCAACCAGTTGCGCCGCGACGTCCTTCGCCCAGAGGGCCGAGGCATTATTGTCCAGCAGTGACACGGCAGGGGTGGGTACAGCCAGTCTCGGCGGTGGCGTGGTCAGGGCCAGACGGCGCCCTTCCGGCCCCGGATCACCAAAGGGATGCGGCATATCGACGCACCCGGCAAGCAGGGCCAGTGCTCCACATAGCCCGGAGAAACGTATAATCCGGCCCGTCATGCGACTGCCCCTGCCCTGATGGCCGAAATCTGATGTCCGATTGCACCGCCCCCCGCCAGCGTGCGGCGGCGGTGGCTGAAAAAGCGTAGCGCATCATACCGGGTGTCGAGCCCGATCATGGAAACATGGCGTAGCCCCGCCCGCCTGAGGCGATACAGACAGTATCCCGGCAGGTCGAACAGGTAGTGCCCTGCGCGGGGTGCCTGGATAAAGAAGCGCTCGGCACAGGGCGCGACAAGCGCAGAGCCATCCAGCACCTCCGCACGCATGTCGGCCCTAACCTCGTATCCCGCCTGACGGATGCAGGGCCCGACACAGGCAGTGACATCCCCTGCGCCAAGAGCTTGCATTGCGCCCAACGTGGCCTCCAGCACGCCACCCACGGCACCGCGCCAGCCTGCATGGGCGGCCCCCACAACGCTGCCATCGGCACTGGCAAACAGTACCGGTCCGCAATCGGCCGTAATGACACCCAATGCGAGATCGTCACGATTGCTCACCAGGGCATCGGCCCTGGGGCCCTTTCCTGTGGGCCAGACCGGCGTATCGTGCGTGAGAACCACGACATCGGGGGAATGGGTCTGGGTCAGACCCAGCAGGGACGACGCCTCAACCCCCAGATATCCCGCCACACGCCCGCGATTGAGTGCGACATTGGCCGCAAGATCGGCGGAGGCGAGCGAACAGTTGAGTGTGTCATAGGGCGCCGGTGACACACCCCCACGGCGCGTGAAAAAGCCATGGCGGACATGCGACAGAGATGGCGCTGGCAAGACCCAGCCGCGCGGTGCCTGATCAGCCATAAGCCTTCTCTCCCTCAATGGTATGGGGATGGGGATGGGGATGGCGAATGCCAAATGCCATGAGCCAGAGCCCGGCGAGCGCCATGGGAATGCAGAGCACCTGCCCCATGGTCACGCCAAAAGGCAGAAACCCGATGAAGGAGTCGGGTTCGCGAAACAGTTCGCAGAAGCTGCGGGCCAGCGCATAGCCAAACAGGAACAGACCCGACAGGAAACCATAGCGCACACGCGTCCAGGAACGGCTTACCGCTACAAGCATGACGCAAAGCAGGACAAGACCTTCCATAAGGGCTTCGTAAAGCTGCGAAGGATGCCGTGCGATGGGGCCACCTGTCGGGAATACCATCGCCCAGGGCAGCCAGTCCGGCGCCGCACGGCCCCAGAGTTCACCGTTGACGAAATTGGCGCAGCGCCCGAGCCCAAGTCCAAGCGGTACGATCACCGTGATACGGTCGGAAAAGGACAGGAAGCTCAGCCCGTTGCGCCACGTGAACCACGCCAGCGCCAGAATGACCCCCAGCGCACCCCCATGAAACGACATGCCGCCCTGCCAGACCTGAAGGATCGACAGGGGATGCGTCAGATAGAAGCCGGGTTTGTAGAACAGGATGTAACCCAGACGCCCGCCCAGCACGACGCCAAGCATGGCCCAGAAGGCAAAATCATCTACCTGCTCTCGGGTGGCAGCGCGTGGCGCCAGCCCGCAGAGCCGGATAGCGATCTTCCAGCCAATCAGGATCGACAGGATATAGGCCAGCGCATACCAGTGCACGGCCAGCGGCCCAAGACGGAAGGCGATCGGGTCGAATTGCGGCAGGATGATCGGATGGGCGGACATGGGGTTCTTTACAGATAGGGGTCGGGCGTCGCGAGATAGTCGCGCACATAGCGGGTAATTCCCGCCTCAAGCGTCGTGAACGGGCGGTCATACCCGGCAGCACGCAGGCGCGACATGTCGGCACAGGTATAGGATTGATACTGCCCCTGCAGGGCCTCGGGCATATCAATGAACTCGATGCGCCGCGGCACACCAGCCGCATCGCACACTGCATTGGCGAGGTCGACATAGCTGCGCGCCGTGCCGGTGCCACAGTTGAACAGGCCGCTGACATCGGGGTGATCATACAGCCACAGCATCACATCGATCAGATCGCCCACCCAGATGAAGTCGCGCGATTGCGCGCCGTCAGCCAGATCGGGACGGTCGGAGCGGAACAGCCGGGCCGGCGCACCGCGCATCACCTCGTCATACTTCACCTTCACCACCGAGATCATGGATCCCTTGTGATATTCATTGGGTCCATAGACGTTGAAGAATTTCAGACCGGCCCACTGGCGCGGCATCACGCCACCCGAGGCCTGCCGGGCCAGAAGATGCTGGTCAAACACATGCTTGGACCAGCCATACAAATTCATGGGCCGCAGCGTCCCGAGCGATTCGGGCGCATCGGAAAAAAGTTCCGGCCGGTCGGCTGCGCCATAGGTGGCAGCAGATGACGCATAGAAGAACGGCACGTCGCGTGAGGCGCACCACTCGAGCAGCGTTTCGGACAGGGTGATGTTGGTCTGCCAGACCAGATCGCCATCGCGTGCCGTGGTGCTGCTGATGGCGCCCATGTGAAACACAGCCTTGATGCCGGTTGTGTTGATCAGGAAGGCATCGAGCTCCTCCGGGCTGATCAGCAGGTCCGGGGCATGTTTGGCAAGATTGCGCCACTTCCCCTGATCGCGAAGGCGGTCCACGACCGCGACAGCCTCACCCCGCGCCTTGAGCGCTGCGACCAGGCACGAGCCAATAAATCCGGCGCCGCCGGTGACGATCATCATGGAACCTGTATAAGACGCCGCAACGCAACCTCCAAGCCACACCAGCCGGAGAAAAGCGCGGCCCTGGCATCCTGATCCTCCATGCCGCGTTGCAGCCGAACGATGTGGGGGCCAGTCTGGGCGGCATGACGCCCTGTTGGCTACACGGGGGCATTTTCACCGCCCGGTGACAAAGCCGGGCGACACGACAGCAAGGATACCGCCATGGCAGACCGGCCCCGTTTTTTCGATGATCTCGCAGGTGTTGCCGGAGGCGCCTTTTCGGCCCTGACCGGGCTGAAGGAAGAAATTCACGCCATGGCGCGCGCACGGATTGACGAGGTTCTGTCCTCGCTCGATCTCGTGCGACGCGACGAGCTGGATGTGGCCCGCGAACTGGCCACACGGGCGCGCATGGCGCAGGAAGATGCCGATACCCGCATCGCCAAGCTGGAAGAGCGGCTGTCTGATCTGGAAAAGGCCGTAACCGCCCCACCGTCACACGACTGAAGGCCCTGCGTACCTGCGATCTTGCAACAGGACGCAGGCATACGTAACGTGGCCTGGTATGACGATTCGCAGCTTGCACAGCCCCGGATCTTCATATCGTTGCAGACATCCTGATGCGCATCGCCATGCCATGCGCATCACCGGCCCAGGGAGTCCCGAATGCCTGCTCTTTCCTTCTCCTCCTCCTCGCATCAGGATACGAATCCCCTCGACGTCATGGAACAGATCGTCTGTGGCCATGACTGGGCGTTCGACCGCCGCACAGATTGCGAGATGGCCGCCGAAGCACCGGGAAAATGGTGCGATTACGGGCTGTATTTCTCATGGTCACGCGAGATCGCAGCCATGAACTTTACCTGCACGTTCGACCTGCGGGCTCCCGCCAACCGCCGCAAGGCGCTTTACGAACTGATTGCACTGGCCAATGAGCGCCTCTGGATCGGGCATTTCAGCCTCGACCTTGAAACCGGCACGCCGGTTTTCCGCCATTCGGTTCTACTGCGCGGTGCCACGAGCCTTGCCGCAGAAAGCATGGAAGACATGATCGATATCGCCATCACGGAATGCGAGCGCTTTTACCCCGCCTTCCAGTTCACACTCTGGAGCGGGAAATCTCCTGCCGAAGCCCTCGAGGCAGCCATGCTCGATTGCGCAGGTGAAGCGTGAGCCTGCCGTCACTGCTTCTGGTCGGTTGCGGCAAGATGGGTGGGGCGCTCTGGCAGGGCTGGCTTGAGGAGGGTCTGGCACCCTCCGTCATTCTGGACCGGCGCTGTGAGGCGCCTCCTGCCCCCCATCGTGTCGTGCGCAGCCCATCGGAAATTCCTGAGGACTTCAAACCCGACATCATCATCCTGGCCGTCAAACCGGCTGGCATGGAAGAAACCATGGCATCGCTCAGGCCTGTTCTGGACGATACCATCGTCATCTCGATGCTGGCCGCCCGAACCATCGAGAGCCTGCGCGCTGCCTCTGATGGCGCCCGCACGAAAATCGTGCGCGCCATGCCCAATACACCCGCCTCGATCGGCAAGGGCGTAACGGGCGTTTGCAGCACTGATCTGAACGAGGATGAGCGCAAGCTCTGCACGACCCTCCTCTCTGCCGTGGGTGACGTCGCCTGGGTAGAGAGCGAAGCCCTGTTGGAGGCACTCACCCCCATATCGGGTTGCGGTCCGGCCTATGTGTTCCTGCTGGCGGAACTGCTGGAAAAGGAGGCTCTGCGCGTGGGCCTGCCACCTGACACGGCACGGTTGATTGCACGAGGGACGGTTTCAGGCGCTGGGGCGCTGCTCGAAGCCTCTCCGGAGGAAAGCGCGACATTGCGCAAGAATGTCACCAGCCCCAACGGTGTCACAGCCAAGGCGCTCGAGGCGATGATGGCACCGGAAGCCTGGCCGGCCACCATGACCAGGGCAATTGATGCGGCCATGGCTCGGGCGCGCGAAATGGCCTCGTGAGCGAACCGTCGCAGAACGCCTCCTGATTTCGTCTCAGGAAGGCGCACGAGCAAAACCGCGCATTTCCCTGTCATTCGATTGTCACAGCCTGACCATCTTGTATTATTGGTGCTGAATGACAGGGACGGGTTCATGACGGAAATCGATCGCGAAGAATTTGATCTGGCGCTTCTGGAGGCGGGCTTCACCATTGCTGCCGAAAAAGGCTGGCCACGCTTCACGCTGGTCGAGGCTGCGCAGCGTGCCGGATTGCCGATCGATGAAGTACGCGCCCGCTTTCCTTTCCGGCACAGCCTGCTGTTCCGTCTGGGCCGTCTGGCTGACGAGTCGGCCTTTCGCGATGACGGTCTGAGCGGATCCGTCCGTGAGCGCGTCTTTGATCTCTTCATGCGACGCTTCGACGTCTTCCAGCAATATCGCGAAGGTATCCGGGCTGTTCTGCAGGCCCTGCCGACGGAACCCGGTCTGACACTCCTGCTTGGTGCTGCCACCCTCGACACAATGCGCTGGATGGCTGAGGTCGCTGGTGTCGAGTGCAGCGGACTCGGCGGGCTCATGCGTCTCAACGGGCTTGCTGGTGTCTGGGGCTTTGCCCTGCGTGCCTGGGAGAAGGATGAGACCGCTGACCTCTCGCAGACTATGGCGGCGCTCGATCAGGGACTCGACAAGGCAGAACGTTTTGGGGTGCTCAAGCCTTCACCGGACCGCCTGATGGATCAGGCCAGTCAGCGCACAGGCATTGCCGATCATCCGCTCGAACTCGAAACATAATGGCTTTACGTCTGCCATGAGGCAGATTAAAAGCCCTTCAACGCGATGGGATGTAGCCAAGCGGTAAGGCAGCGGATTTTGATTCCGCCATTCGGAGGTTCGATCCCTCCCATCCCAGCCAGCGTCACTCACCTATAACGGTGATTTCTGCCCCCGCTCTCGTCAGCTGTAACTTATCTCCAAGCTCTGGCGCAGACTACCAATGGGGACTGAATACGCTTCGTGAGAGCGCTCAACCGTCATACGCCTTATTGCCTGTGCAAAATGCCAGGAGAATTTTATCTGGCGTAGGCCACATAGATCCCAAAAGAAGAAATCATAGATGCCGGGGTCGATCATGAAGAGACTGGATCCCTCCCCACAAAAGGCAACATTGGTCAGCCCCGCCCCGAGCGGACCAGCAACATGGGTCGCCCCTGAGAAAACCGCGCATTGCTGCACGATCGTCATATCTTCAGGGAAGATCGTCTCAAAACCGTAACCCTCGAATGCCTGCCTCACATCGCTTTCATTGAGGGTGACGCGTGTGGACGAGCGCTCACGGGAGACATAGAGGCGTCGTTGCCTGCCCTGCTCCACCGCAGCGCGGAGGCGGTTGCAAAACCGTGAGAGAGTGCGGGACTTTCGCGTCGAATGCTGTGCGATTGGCCCAGCGTACAAAAGCTGCCTTACACGATACATTGGCGCTGTCATCGGACAGATTATGAATTTTCCCGGATAGACCAGCGCCAGAAGCTCCGCCAGTTCGCGTTCGAAGCGCTCACCAAGCGGCGGCAACAACAGTCGTGCCTGACCGTCGAGCACGCAGACGATATTCTCAAGTTTCGCCAGCATCTCCACGAGCCTGTGCCCGTGATTGTCTTTTCCACCATGGAAGATGAATACTGCGACATCATCGATAAAAGGGACATTATCGCTGTTGGGGCACAGGCTGCCGAACTCTGGCATGATCGAGATATTGATCATGGAGGGATCAAAAAGAGTCCTGTCCCCCATGAAGACCGCTGGGAAATCCGACACATAAGCATCTCGCAGGATATACACATCCTCAGGCGGGGTCTGCATATGCTCGTATGATAACTCGCGAAGAATGTAATTCTTGAGCTCAGTATCGTCAGAGACGAAGTTGAACATGTCGGGCGCCGGGCGCTGATACGAATCTGGCCCGATAACTTCGTGATATCCATCGGCCTGGGCACGCCAAAGGGACAAGCCCTCAAGCTTGACGATGGGGCTGGTCACGGTCTGGTCAGGCGATGTCGGGGTTACACGGTGACGTCTGAAAAGATTAAGCATGAATACCCCCTACGACACACCGGACGGCGTAGCGCCAGCGATAGCGCTATCGGCCGGATGCCACAACGCTCAAAAGGCGTGAGAGCCCGTCGCACCGCGTGCCGACCAGACAGCACTCCATGAGCCTGAACCTCGTGCCATGGGACTGATGGAAGCTCCCTCCCGTTCTGGAAACCGGCCTGCCTCGGAGGGGGCTCTGACGTCAGTCGGGACGCAAGCGGCGCAGACGATAGACAGATGTTATCGCCAACGGACCTATGTTGATCCGTCTTGATATCAGAGGAACTGATTGTGCATTTAAGGAAGGTACCGGCGGGGCAATGGTGGGCACACAAGGGCTCGAACCTTGGACCCGCTGATTAAGAGTCAGCTGCTCTACCAACTGAGCTATGTGCCCATAGCCCCGCTCCGGTGAGAGGGCTTTTAACAAAGGGCGAAACAGGCATCAAGAGAAAAAATGCACTATTCCGCACACGAAACTAAAGTCCCTATTTCTCCGGTGAAAGCAGACGCATAAGCGTGTCGAACTGATCGAGGCTACGGTAGTCCAGACGAAGCGAGCCACCCTTGCCGTTGAATTCAATCTTCACCTTGAGGCCAAGGCGTGTCGCAAGATCGCGCTCCAGACGGACCAGCTCGTTATCACGCGGTGCCTTGGCAGCTTCCTGCTCCACTTTGGGAGTCAGCCGTGCCAGGGCCTCGGTCTGACGCACGTTCAGCCCGCGGGTGATCACGATATCAGCCGCTGCACAGGGGTCAGGATGCGCCAGCAGGGCACGGGCATGCCCTGCGCTCAGCAAGCCATCACGCACCTTCTGGCGTACGGCTTCGGGCAGATTCAGCAGGCGCAGGATATTGCCAATATGCGGGCGGGATTTGCCCACCGCTCCGGCCAGTTCCTCCTGCGTCAGGGCGTAGTCGGTCAGCAGGCGCTGCAGGCCTTCCGCCTCTTCAATCGCGTTAAGATCGGCACGTTGCAGATTCTCGACCAGTGCGGCAGCCATGGCATCGGCATCGTCGAGCAGGCGCACATGCACTGGCACCTCATGCAACCCAGCGCGCTGCGAGGCCCGCCAGCGGCGCTCACCGGCGATGATCTGGTAATGCCCCTTCTGATCCGGGTCGGGCCGTACGAGGATAGGTTGCAGCACACCCCGGCTGCGTATGGAATCTGCAAGTTCGTTCAGCCTGCCCTCATCCATATCGACGCGGGGCTGAAAAGGACCAGGCGCAAGAAGATCCACCCCCAGCATGGAAGGCGTCGGCGCAGCCTCATGCGCGGCCCCTTGCGTACGGGGCAGCTCGACAGCCTGGTCGCCCAGCAGGGCGGCAAGGCCGCGACCAAGACGGGGAGCCGGTTTCTTGCTCATGAAGAAGCCCCTTGCTTTTGGGTAAGGCCCAGACGCTGACTGATTTCCTGTGCAAGGGCGAGATAAGCCTGGGCCCCACTGCTCCGGCGGTCATATTCGAGTACCGAACAACCGTGGCTCTGGGCTTCGGAAATCTTGATGTTGCGCGGGATCAGGGTTTCCAGCACCTGCTCGCCGAAGAAGTTGCGCGCATCTGCTGCCACAAGCTCCGACAGGTTATTGCGCCGGTCATACATCGTGAGAATGATGCCCGCCACATGCAGGTCTGCATTGAAGGCGCGGCGCACACGATCGACTGTCCGCACGATCTGACTGATACCTTCCAGAGCAAAGAACTCACATTGAAGGGGGATCAGCACGGCATCGGACGCAACGAGCGCGTTCAATGTCAGCAGACCAAGACTAGGCGGACAATCGATCAGGATCACATCGTAACGCCCTGACAGGGCCTCGAGAGCCTCTCGTATGCGGAACTCACGGCGATCACTACCGATCAGTTCAAGCTCTGCCCCTGCCAGATCAGTATTGGCGACGATGATGTCGAGATTGGGCGTCTCTGTCGGGCGCGGCAGCTTTTCGGGCGGCGCTTCCTGCATGAGTGCCGCATAGCTGCCGATCTGGCGTGCATTGTAGTCGACGCCGAGGCCAGTTGAGGCATTGCCCTGCGGATCGATATCGACCAGCAGCACGCGTTGCGTGCTCGCAAGCGCCGCTGCCAGATTGATTGCTGTTGTGGTCTTGCCCACACCACCCTTCTGGTTGGTGACGGCGAGAATACGGGCCTTGCTGCCCATGTCGTTATTCGACACGTTTGATATCGCTTATCTCGATGATGGCGCCACCTGAGGCGGCGCGATTGTCCAGAATTCTGTGTTGCATGTGCCAGCACCGCTCGGCTTCGGTCAACTCGTCTGGAAGATTTTTACCCTTCAAAAACAGAGCTTTCCCTCCCGGCAGGAGAAACGGCGCGCTCCATTCAAGAAGCTGGGTCAAAGAAGCCAATGCGCGTGCCGTCACATAGGGGGCCGGGGGGAGTTCGGCCTGTTCGATGCGTTTGGACACGACCTGAGCCTTGACGCCACAGGCACGCGCTGCCTCGCGCAGGAAAGCGCATTTACGCTGGTCAGACTCCACCATCACCATCTCGGCGTCGCAGGCGATACCGATCATCAATGCCGGAAACCCACCCCCCGAGCCCAGATCGACCACGCGCGCGCCTCTGGTGATGAAGGGCACCAGTCTGAGCGAGTCTGCGATATGGCGCTCCCAGAGATGGGGCATGTCACGCGGGCTCACCAGATTGATCCGCGCATTCCACTTCTCGAGAAGTGCCGCGAACACCTCGAGGCGTTCGCGTGTTTCACGTGAAACCTCGATCATGCCACGGCCCTCACATGGGCGAGGAGCGCAATCATGGCGGCAGGTGTGACACCCGGCACACGCTGGGCGGCGGCGAAATTGGCTGGGCGCGCGATGGAAAGGCGTTCCTTCATCTCGCTGCTTAGCCCGCCGATACGTCCATAATCGAGATCATCCGGCAGCGCGATCTGGGCCTCATTGGCCAACTGACGTATCTCGCGCTCCTGTCTTTGCAGGTACCCCCCATAGCGCGCTTCGGTCTCAACGTGGCGCCGAATGCGCAGAGGCAACGCACCAAACCACGGGGCCAGACGGGTCGCCGCCTCCTCGTCAGCCTGCCCTGACAGCACGTCGAGCAGGGACCGCCTGCGTCCGTCCTGCGAAACAGCAATGCCCTGTGCGGCCAGATCCTGCGGGGCATGGATCGGTGCCCTGGCCTGCTCCATTACCCCGTCGATCGCCTCGCGATCCTGCTTCAACCGCTCGGCTCGCTCTGCACCGACGCAGCCCATTTCCGCCCCGATTGCGGTCAGGCGGAGATCGGCGTTGTCTGCGCGCAGGCTGAGGCGATATTCGGCACGTGAGGTGAACATGCGATAGGGCTCTGAAACGCCCTGCAAGGTGAGATCGTCCAGCATCACACCCAGATAGGCCTGATCACGCCCCAGCACGAGCGGGTCATTGCCCGCCACAAAGCGTGCAGCATTAAGCCCCGCGAGCAGGCCCTGAGCGCCTGCTTCCTCGTAGCCCGTCGTTCCATTGATCTGCCCCGCCAGATAAAGGCCGGTCATGGCCCTGAGGGCGAGACTGGGGGCGAGCTCACGCGGGTCGACATAATCATATTCAACGGCGTAGCCGGGGGTGACGATACGCGCCTTTTCAAGCCCCGGAATGGAGGCCATCATCAGAGCCTGAATATCGGCAGGCAGGCTCGTCGATATACCATTGGGGTAAACCAGATCGCCGCCCGGATTGCCTGGGAGCCCCTCGGGCTCGAGAAAGATCTGGTGCCCATCCTTTTCGCCAAACCGGACGATCTTGTCCTCGATCGACGGGCAATAGCGCGGCCCCTTGCCTGCAATCGCCCCGCCATAGAGTGCGGATTTCGCCAGATTATCGCGAATGATCTGGTGGGTCTGTGGCGTCGTGCTGGTGATACGGCATGAAAGCTGGTCTGTGGTGATACGCTCGGTCAGCCTGCTGAACGGTTCGGGCACCTCATCGCCCTTGTCCTCAGCCAGAGAGTCCCAGTCGATACTGTCGCGTGCAAGCCGTGCAGGAGTGCCGGTCTTGAGCCGCCCCATACGCAACCCGAGAGCTTCGAGCCTTTCGCCAAGACGCGCCGCCGGACGCTCGCCGATGCGCCCTGCCTGCTCCTGCGTATGCCCGATATGAATGACCCCGCGCAGAAACGTGCCACTGGTCACCACAACAGCGCCGCAACGGACCACGCGCCCGTCTTCGCAAATGACACCTGTGACGCGCCCGTCACGCACCTCGAGATCGGCTGCCTCGCCCGCCATGATGGTCAGATTAGGCGTGGCATTCAGCAGCGCCTGAATGGCATTGCGATACAGGAAACGATCGGCCTGCGCACGCGGTCCATGCACGGCTGGTCCCTTGGAGCGATTGAGCAGCTTGAAATGGATGCCTGCCTGATCGGCTGCCCGACCCATGAGACCATCAAGCGCGTCAATTTCACGCACGAGATGCCCCTTGCCGATACCCCCAATGGCCGGGTTGCACGACATGGCGCCAATCATCTCGGGCTTCTGGGTCAGCAAAAGCGTCCGCGCACCGAAACGCGCCGAAGCCGCTGCGGCCTCACCTCCCGCATGACCTCCGCCTATGACGACAACATCAAACTCGCTCACACACGCCTCATTTACCAATGCAGAATTGTCCAAATATCACATCCAGCAGGGAGTCGACATCAACTTGTCCCGTCAGTCGCCCCAGGGCTCGCATGGCCAGACGCAGCGCCTCACCCCTCACTTCCGGCCAGAGCGCCTCATGAGCCTGATCGAGATAGAGCAGAGCTTCCTCGATTCCAGCCCTGTGACGCGCCCGTGTCAGCGGAGCGCCCACGCCAGCGGTCAGGGCCTTGATACGCGCCCCGAGGGCCTGCTCGAAGCCCTCCATCCCCTCACCTGTCTGGACGCTCAGACCCAGCGTGTTGTCCAGCGCCGGATACAGATCCACCTTGTTGCTGATCATCATGGCATCGGGACGCAACGGCATTTCCGCCATACCTGCCATGACGTGTAGCACCAGATCGGCATGTTCCACGTGAAACATTGCCCGGCGTATGCCTTCCGCCTCGATCTCATCCTCGGTCTCGCGCAGCCCCGCTGTATCGACCAGACGCAGCCGCACCCCCTGAAACAGCCAGTCAATCGCGATCACATCACGCGTCGTCCCTGCGCGATGCGTGACAATCGCTGCATCATATCCGGCAAGATGGTTCAGCAGGCTCGACTTACCGACATTAGGAGCCCCTGCAATCACCACGGTCAGGCCACGACGAACGATCTCACCGCGCTTGTCAGAGAGATGCGCCTTCAGGGCAGAGCGAAGGTCGTTGAGGGTGTGCGACAGGGCTAGCTCGACTGCCTCGGGCAGATCCTCATCAGGGAAATCAATCAACGCTTCCTGATGCGCCAGCAATGTTTTCAGGCGCTCGCTCCAGCCTTCATAGAGGCGACTCAAAGCGCCGTCCGCCTGCGCAAGCGCCTGCTGACGCTGGCTCTGGCTTTCGGCCTCCACCAGGTCGGCTATCGCCTCAGCCTGAAGCAGATCGAGCCTGCCTGCCTGTACGGCGCGCCGGGTAAATTCGCCCGGTTCGGCCGGTCGGGCACCAAGTGTTGTCAGGGCCATTGCCACGCGATCGATGACGGCCGGACCGGCATGGAGGTGCAGCTCAAAGCCGTCCTCGCCCGTATAGGAGCGCGGCCCCGGCAGCCAGAGCACCATCGCATCGTCCAGATGGTCGCCCTCATGATGCAGCGCCCGCAGGCTTGCATGACGTGGCTTGGGCAGCCTTCCGCCACATAGCGACGCAAGCACCTCTTGAGCCCCGGCACCACTTGCGCGCATGATAGCGATTGCTGCCCGCCCGGTTCCTGTCGCCAGAGCGAAGATGACCTCGCTCTTGCGCGCTGCCGGGCGTTCCATCGCGTCAACCATGTGAATCCCTTCTATGCCCCAGCTCTCGCTTCATTCCCCCATTGGCCCCCTCACCCTCAGCGAGGATGATGGCGCAATCGTTGCCCTCGACTGGGGTTGGGGGCGCGATCAGGAAAAGACGCCTCTTCTTACCCGCGCCCAGACCATGCTGGAACGCTATTTCGACGGCGAGCCCGAAAGTTTCGATCTGCCTCTTGCCCCCTGGGGTACCGCCTATCGCAAAGCCGTCTGGCAGGCTTTGCGCGACGTGCCTTATGGTGAGACCATCAGTTATGCTGAACTTGCCCTCAAGGCAGGAGGCTCGGCCCGGTCGATCGGCGGCGCTATGGCGCATAACCCCATCCCTATCCTGATCCCCTGCCACCGTGTTCTGGGGCGCAGCCATCTGGGCGGTTATTCTGGCGAGAATGGTTTGGACGACAAGCGCTATCTGCTGCGCCTGGAAGGCGTCCCGGTCTGACCCGCCAGCCCCTTTAAAATAGTTCCCTGAAGGGCAAATCCTCCCCTGCGGGATAAAGCATATAGCGTCGTCGGTGGAGGGTCTTGCCCCGACATGCTTCATGCAGGCCGCGTTTTACGGCACGATCATTCCTCTGCATGAAGCAAGGAAAACGCGACCAGGCCGGGCGACGCCCACGGCGAAACGCCCCTTGATACCACCCATAAAAAAACCGCCGGAAGCGTGAGCCTCCGGCGGTTTTTCGTGACCTGCAGACCAGATCAGTTGTTCATGGCGTCGAAGAAATCTTGGTTCGTCTTGCTGTATTTCAGCTTGTCGAGCAGGAAGTCCATGGCATCCATCGTCCCCATGGGCGACAGGATACGACGCAGGACCCACATCTTCGAAAGCGACGCACGATCGACAAGGAGTTCTTCCTTACGCGTGCCCGACTTGGTGATGTCGATTGCCGGGAAGGTGCGCTTGTCGGCAAGCTTGCGATCGAGGATGAGTTCGGAGTTACCCGTACCCTTGAACTCCTCGAAGATCACTTCGTCCATACGGCTGCCCGTATCGATCAGCGCGGTAGCGATGATGGTGAGCGAACCACCCTCTTCGATGTTACGCGCTGCGCCAAAGAAGCGCTTGGGGCGCTGCAGGGCGTTGGCATCCACACCACCGGTCAACACCTTGCCCGATGAGGGAACAACAGTGTTGTAGGCGCGCGCCAGACGGGTGATCGAGTCGAGAAGAATCACGACATCGCGCTTGTGCTCGACTAGGCGCTTGGCCTTTTCAAGCACCATTTCAGTCACCTGCACGTGGCGGGTCGCGGGCTCGTCGAAGGTTGAGGACACAACTTCGCCGCGCACCGAGCGGGCCATGTCGGTCACTTCCTCGGGGCGCTCATCGATCAGCAGAACGATCAGGAACACATCGGGGTGGTTGGCGGAAATCGACGAGGCGATGCTCTGCAGCATCACGGTCTTGCCGGTGCGAGGCGGGGCCACAATCAGGGCGCGCTGGCCCATACCGATCGGGGCGACAAGGTCGATCACGCGGGGCGTATAGTCGCGCTGGTCTTTCTTGCCCTTGCCGGTGGGCTGAGGCTCGGGAGCACCGGCCTGCTCGACTTCCATACGCAGGCGACGCTCGGGATAGAGCGGCGTCAGATTGTCGAAGTTGATGCGCTGGCGAACCGCGTCAGGCTCTTCGAAATTGATGGTGTTGACCTTGAGCAGCGAGAAGTAACGCTCGCCATCACGCGGGGCACGGATCTGCCCCTCAACCGTATCGCCGGGACGCAGGCTGAAGCGACGGACCTGGGCAGGCGAGATATAGATGTCGTCAGGGCCGGGCAGGTAATTGGCTTCAGGCGAGCGCAGGAAGCCGAACCCATCGGGCAGAATTTCCAGCGTGCCTTCGCCGTAGATGGCCTGATCATTATCCGCCAGGGTCTTGAGAATGGCGAACATGATGTCCTGCTTGCGCATCGAGGAAGCATTCTCGATTTGCAGCTCTTCAGCATAGGCCAGCAGATCGGCAGGTGTTTTTTTCTTGAGTTCAGCAAGATGCATGAAAAGCGCCTTAGATGGGCTATAGTCCACTGCCCGGACGATTTGGCATCGTGACCGTGACAGATGATCGATCGTGAAAGAATGCCCCGTCAGATGGGCCGCAGAACCGGGCCCGACGATGAGCGAAGACGAAAGGGTCTTGAAAAAGGCCGCATGAATCAAGACAGGCGGCTCTTGCGTCTCAATCTAGTGAGAAATAACGCTTTCTGTCAATAGTTCCGATCAACCGCGCCATGGCCGCATCATGTATTGACCCGACCTTGCCTCCGATGCGGCCAACCCGCGAAGAATGAAAACCAGAGGAGAGGGTTTCACCTTCTCGGCATAGGCACCAGAAATCATGGCTGGCGCGCATTGGCCGTCAAGATGCAGGGGCTTGGGCAGAGCAATATCGATTGTACAGGGTACCGGCCCGCTGAAGCTGGCAGCGGGCTGGTAGCGCGATTGCGTGACGTCCTGCGCGGTCAATGCGCCAGTGAGAGGCGCTGCCTGCAAGGCGTGATTATCTGCATCGAGCGCGACGAATTCACCCTGCAGACGATTACCCTCGATGTGATACCCAACCAGAACCCGTGTCGGCTGACGGCCGGTATAGCCAGGGGCCTGACGAAAGCCGGGTGCCGTGGCGCTGTCGCCCTCATATTTAAGAGGCTCCCGGGCAAGACGATCAAGCATCTGTTGCGCCTGCTCGCCAGTGGGCTGCAAGGCGCGTCCCGCCTCACCCGCCATGACAGGCTGGGCAGCGAGGATGATGCACATGATCGGAAAGGAAAGGGCAAGGCGCTTCACGTTGAGCGATCTCCAAACCATCCACGGCGCCAGAAAATGAAGAGAGGCAACAGCACCGAGGCAAGCATAAGGCATAACGCATAATAATAGCCGTAATGCCATTCAAGTTCCGGCATGACCTTGAAATTCATCCCGTAAATACCCGCCAGCAGGGTTGGGGTGATGCCCACAAAGCTGACAACCGTAAGCAGCTTCATCCCGTCATTCTGGTCGATACTGATGAAGCCGAGCGTTGCATCCAGCAGAAACTGCACCTTGACGGTCATCTGCGCCACGTAATCGTTCAGTGAGGCAACGTCGCGCCCGAGAATACGCAGCCGGGTCTGAAGGGCCTCGCGAAACTCGAAATACCGTGCATCCCCCAGATACATGCCAATGCGGTCCACCCCCAGCAGGCTCTCCCTGATGGAAGAGGTAAGGTCACCGCTCTCGCCAAGCTCACGCAGGGTCTGTCGCAATATATTGGCGTTGCGGACATGGCGGTTCGGACGTTTGGGCGCAAAGACCGTCCGTGAGATCGTATCGAGCGTATGGCCGTCATTTTCCAGAATATCGGCCAGACGGTTCACGATCGTCTCAAGCAGGTGAATGGTCAGCTCCGGCACATCGGAGAGCGCAAAATCGGCGTCGTTAGACGCAAGGTCACGGCTCATGGTCTCAAAGGCGGTGTAGCTGGAATAGCGTAAAGTGATCAGCCGGTCCGGCGAGACGATCATACCCACGGGCCATGCCGTCAGCCGCCCATCGATCACCCGCACCAAGGGCATGGAAAGATAGATCACATCCCCGCGCCGGTAGTGGCGTGACGAACTTTCGATCTCTTCCAGTGCGGCCCTGCGCGGTAGGGTCAGCCCGGTCACGGCCTCCGCGAGGCGTATCTCATCCTCATTGGGCTCCACCAGATCGAGCCAGGACACGCCTTTTGCATCATCGGCCGCCAGAATTTCGTGAACCGGCTGCCCGACCGGGTGCGCTAGAAACATCTGGTTTTCCTCTCTGGTTCAGGCGCTTTCACCCAGCGGGTCGGGAATGGACGCAACGCCGCCCCTCTGGTATCGCAGAAACCCGCTCGCCATGTCGATCCATGCCCCGGACAGGATAATTTTCATGAGCTCTGAAGTCCCGCCCCGCCCCAACAGTCTGCGCAACGGCCCCGATCAACGCGGTCGCTTCGGAAGTTTTGGTGGCCAGTTCGTCGCAGAAACACTCATGCCTCTGGTGCAGGATCTGTCGGATGCCTACCAGGCAGCCAAGGCAGATCCGGAATTCCGACGTGAGCTGGATTACTATTTCCGCGATTACGTCGGCCGCCCCAGTCCGCTCTGGCATGCCAAGCGCCTGAGTGACGAACTCGGCGGTGCGAAAATCTATCTCAAGCGTGAAGAGTTGAACCATACCGGCTCGCACAAGCTGAACAATGTGATGGGCCAGATCCTTCTGGCGCGCCGCATGGGCAAGACGCGCATCGTGGCCGAGACGGGTGCAGGACAGCATGGCGTGGCCACCGCCACGGTCTGCGCGTTGTTCGGTCTGAAATGCACGATCTATATGGGCGCCGTCGATGTCGAGCGGCAAAAACCCAACGTATTCCGCATGCATCTGCTCGGTGCCGAGGTGCATCCGGTAACGGCAGGATCAGGCACGCTCAAGGATGCCATGAACGAGGCCATGCGCGACTGGGTCGCCAATGTGCATGACACATACTTCCTTGTCGGCACGGTGGCCGGGCCGCATCCCTATCCGGAGATGGTGCGCGACTTCCAGTCAATCATCGGCATCGAAACGCGCGAGCAGATGATGGCCGTCGAGGGGCGCCTGCCCGATGTGCTGGTGGCCGCCATTGGCGGTGGCTCCAACGCCATGGGCCTGTTCCATCCCTTCCTTGACGATGAATCCGTGCGCCTGATCGGGGTCGAGGCCGCAGGTCATGGGCTGGATAGCGGCTTTACCGCAGCGTCCATCTCGCGCGGTCGCTCGGGCGTGCTGCATGGCAATCGCACCTATCTGCTGCAGGACGAATTCGGCCAGATTGCCGAAGCCCATTCGATCAGCGCCGGACTGGACTATCCCGGCATCGGGCCGGAACATTCCTGGCTGAATGATATCGGGCGTGCTGAATATGTGGGCGTGACCGACAAGGAGGCGCTGGAGGCCTTTCAGCTTCTGACGCGTACCGAAGGTATTATCCCGGCGCTCGAATGTGCGCATGGTCTGGCTCATGTCATGAAAATCGCCCCCTCCATGTCGCCGGACCAGATTATCGTCCTCAACCTGTCGGGCCGTGGCGACAAGGATATCTTTACCGTCGCCGAGCATTTGGGAGTTGCGCTGTGAGTCGTATCAAGGCCCGTTTTGAATCGCTCAAGGCAGCAGGGCGCGGCGCGCTCATTCCCTATCTGCAAGCCTATGACCCGGATCTGGAAACCTCTTTCGCCCTGCTCAAGGGTATGCCTGCGGCGGGGGCCGATCTGATCGAGATCGGGGTGCCCTTCTCCGATCCATCCGCCGATGGCCCGACCATTCAGGCGGCCGCACTACGTGGCCTCAAGGCAGGCGCCACGCTGGCCGGGGTGCTCGATATGGTGCGCGCCTTCCGCGAGACGGATAACGAGACGCCGATCATCCTGATGGGCTATCTCAACCCCATCGATAGTTACGGCCCGGCACGCTTCTGCACCGATGCTGCCAAGGCGGGTGTCGATGGTCTGATCATTGTCGACCTTCCCAAGGAAGAGAGCGATCTTCTGTCAGGAGATGCACAACGCTGCGGGCTGGATATCATCCAGCTGGTGGCGCCCAACACGCCCGACAGCCGCTTGCCCTATCTACTCGATACCGCATCGGGCTTCATCTATTACGTGAGCATCACCGGCATCACAGGCACGCGCACTGCGAGCACCGATGAGCTCGCAGCCGCGCTCCCGCGCCTTCGTGCCGTCAGCCCGCTGCCGGTTGCCATTGGCTTTGGCATCCGCACCCCGGAGCAGGCCGCGCAGGCGGCTTCGGTGGGTGATGCCGCAGTTGTGGCCTCGGCGTTGATCGCGACACTTGCCGGCACGCTGGAGGATGGGAAGGCAACCGCAGAGAGCGTTCCGTCCGTTCTGGGTCAACTGGCAGACATCGCCAAGGCCGTTCGCCAGAACTGAGCAGCGCTCGGCACAGGTAAACTGAGGTAAAAAAAGGCCGCCCCGACACAGTGTCGGGGCGGCCTTTTTCATGCGACGCGAGGACGGGATCTCAGCGGCCATCGCGCTTGAGCGACATGCCGAACGCCATTGCGGAGATACCGCCGAAGATCAGCTCGATGGCGATGAATGTGCCGATAAGCCAGAGCCCGGACCATGGCAGGGTAACGAAGATGAACACCCCGGTGAACAAGGCAACCGCCGCACTCAGAATCATCGTCCACCAGTTGGCCACGTGGCGATGGCCCAGCGCCCAGAGCCCCCTCATTACGCCTGAGGCCATAAAGCACCCGGCCAGAAATGCTGTCAGAAACAGCGATCCCGTTTCAGGCTCTTGAATGAGAAGGATACCACCCAGAATGTAGAGAAACCCCATCAACGCAGTGATCCAGAAGCGTGATCCCGGCACGTCACGATGGGCAAAACTTTGCGCCAGATAGGCGACCCCCGAGAAAATGAGCAACATGCCAATAACGACGATGCTCGCCAACGTTGTCACAACGGTATCGAGAAACGCAAACACACCAAGCAATATGAGGGCGGCTCCGATACCAATAAACCAGTTTGGTTTCAGCTTTGGCATAAAGGGGGGCAAACCCGGGATACCGCCTCCGGGAAAGCTCCCGCCTGTGAAGATCCCGCCAGGCAATTCATCGCTGCGCAAGATGTCGCCCGTATCATTGTCGCCGGAGGGTTTGTTTTCCGGGGTATTGCCAAAACCAGACATCACTTTTTACCTTTCTTTATTATCACTACGCGTGAGGCAGGCCGCAGACAGCAAGCCAGAGCCTTAAAGAATACGTGACCCACCAGCGGCGCCTGTCACCCCTGGAACCGGGCAATGTTTCACGTGGAACATTGCCGACGGCTTCGCTGCACAAAATGTGATCGGCGCATGCTGCCGCCATCAGTACATATTGACCAGTCATCGCATCCAGGATCGCAGGTCGGGAGATTGTCACATTTGCCTCCTGACAGTATTGAACACTGCATGAGTGCGAAAGACTTCCGAGCCCGGCTCGCCAAACTGCTATCAGAACGGGGCAGCAAAGCACCGAACGGGCATCACGCACGTCATCAGCCCCGCCCGACTCTGACAGAGCCTGCACCCGCCCGTGCGCCCAGCGTCCTGAGCCGCCATGCTGATGCCCTTCGTGCTGGCATCCGTCTCGCCGGGGTCATCGTATGGGTGCCGCTATCAGTGGGTTTCGAGGCATTGCTGCTCCCCATCCCCGGCGTCCTGAAGATACGCTGGACGCGGGTCATCTGGGGCGTTCTGTGCAAGTTACTTGATCTGGATATCCAGATCGTTGGCAGCCCTGTCGGCACAGTCGGCGGACAAAAGGGACGCGATCGGGGTGAGCGCCCCGTTATCTATGTCGCCAACCATTCCTCCTGGCTCGACATCCCGGTATTAGGAACCAAGATCTATTCCGTGTTCGTCGCCAAAGGCGACATCGAACGCTGGCCCATCATGGGGCTGGTCTCCAAAATCGGGCGCACCATTTTCGTGAGCCGCAACCGGAGCACAACCGGGCGTGAGCGAGACGAAATGATCACGCGTCTTGCGACCGGAGATAATCTGATCCTATTCCCTGAAGGCACATCCTCGGACGGGTCACGCGTGCTGCCCTTCATGTCCACTTTCTTCGCGATCGCGAAGCTGCCACGCCCGCCCAAAAATGCGCCGCCCGTAGATATGCCCTCCTACCCGCCCGGGCTGACGCCACTCATACAACCTATCTCTCTGGTTTATGACCGGCTGGAGGGTTTACCCGTCACACGCACCCGACGCGCCATTTTTGCCTGGTATGGCGATATGGATCTGGGGCCTCACGTCTGGCAATTTCTGAAAACACGCAACAAGCGGGCGACTATCCTGCTTCACGCGCCTCTGGCACCAGAAGACTTCCCCAGCCGCAAGGCACTGGCCAATGCCGCATGGTCTGCCGTTGCGCGCGGTGCGGCAGAATTGCGCCAGAACCGGGATACCATGCCGGGTTGGGAGCCAGACACATCCGTCGCTCGAGGGCCTGTCGGGGCTTGAACCGTGAACGCGGCTTCGCAGCGATTTGCGATGGGCGTTGGGCGTTGGGCAGCCTGTGTTTGACGTTGCGGCATGCTTGATCTGGAAATTACCGATCAAGACGACCCTGCCGAAAGACGAGACGCCGACGCACAATCACGGCTGACGATGTCGGCAATTTTCCAGCGGTACCAGAATGGGATGACTTGGTAAGCCGTCCCTCCTGAGCAAAGCGCATGGTGGAACGCAGTCCAGTTTTTTATCTACCGCGCGAATGTCAGCCCCCAGAAACTCCTCTTTGCGCGGGTAGAGGGACACCCTGCTTTAAGCATGGCATCCTTCCAGGGTACGACCATTCGGGCTCACTGCCAGGCGGTGGAAGCCGCAAGAGAGAGGATTTCAGGAACACAGAAGCCCTCGAGAAGCACCCAACCGTTGATGTAGAGACTTTGGCAGAAAAGCCAGCGTCACCGCTGCAGGGTGGGGTAATGCCCCGCCTTTCACCCGGACGTCTGGTCAGGCCTGCGAACCCCTCTCAACCCTGACCCTGGTTGACGTGCGGCAAGATGCTGCGCATGGCGCCCGCCGCAACCAGACCTATTGCCAGAAACCGATTGCGCGAGCCCCCGTGGAACACGCATTTACGCTCCGTCATTCCGTCCAGACGCGACGATCCGCAGTTTGCCTGCACAACATGGGCGTATAGGCATTTGGTAGAGAACCTGCGGGCTCGTTTTAACACGGGGGAGCAGCCGCCATCCAATACGGGAACGCTGGTTCTTTCTCTGTAACCCGCATCACTGCGGCTGCAACTCATATCAAGACCTCACAGGGTCTATAACGAGGTTTTGTGTATGAACGATTTCGAGGCGCGATAAGATGGAAGGCGCAGAAAAACCCTTCTCGAACACCATCGAGGCACAACAATATCAATACCCGGTGATTTGATACTGGCTGAAAATTTTTTGAAATCTTTTAGCTGATTTGTTTAGTGTACACTTCTGGCAATGGACAGTACGAAACAAAAACCAGTACCTTTTGCTTGGAAGTGACGCAATTCATGGTATCGTCTACTAAAATCATCACATTTATTTCCGAGGGGCACCCATATGACGCAGGTTACGATCTAACAGCTTCCGCTCGTATTCTGCAAGAACATGCCCGCAACGTCGGTGCTAGTTTCAGCGCCTATTCTCCTTCCATATTGAGAAAATTGGGTGTGGGCGAGCTCATCCGTGAATATCCTGATGAAGTAGGCCTACACAACAACCCTTTCCTGCACAAAGTTGGATTTGCAGCATGGAAGCCATTTATTATCCTTCATGCAATGCAGTCTATGAAAGAAGGGGATGTTATTTTATATATTGACGGAAACGTCCTCAAATATCACTCATTAATCAATTATGTGATCAATTGCAAAGAATTGGTCAGTGTTTGTCTTGGGGATAGAGATTTTTATATTGGACGCGAGCACGAGGGCGATCTTATTCGCAGCATAGACTACGCAAAATACAATCAAATTTGTGATATCGCTCTAAATTCCAGTCTCGCCAATCATCATCAGATGTTGATTGTTAATAATATCATTGCACGCGTCAATGATGTGAGCCGGCAATTCTTCCTGAATTGGCTGGCTCTCTGTATGCAGGAGCGTTATATTCATCCGCCCACAACCCCCGATGAATTACATCCTGCCTATAGATGGTTCTGCCCGGAACAATCAATTCTGAATATGCTTGTTGTTCGGTATATTCTCGAGCAGCGTCTTTCCCCTGAATTCCCTGGTATTTCATGCGGGCGTGACGGGACTCCCCGCGTGGCAGATAATAGTTATGTCCATGCCGCGGGGGATATAGTTAAGCCCGAGATACCATTTGAGCAGCAATTCGAACCGGAAATACAAGAAGCACAGCGTCTTCTTTCGCGTGTGTTTTCAAGCGCTCTGCCGCACGAAGATTGGAATTTCCTGCACTGTACATTTGACGATTGGACCTCACATGAGGATGATGCATCTACTGAGCTGGAACCCAACGGGGACCTGATTTTTATCGATGGGACCGAGCAGCGCCATCATCTCATTCGGTATAGAAACAGAAATCTGGATCATGCCGTTGTCATGTTGAACGTAAAGATAAAGTTTCTGGAAGACGAAACGCGGTTTCTGGTCAATCAGTGGGGCGGATACGATATATGTACATTGTCAAGCTCTATGGACATATTCAAAAGTATTAACTGCGTTGATCTGAAATTCTTCGAAGAAGATGAAGACGGCTTTCGCGCTGTCAGTATTGTCTTCCTGAATTATCATGACTCTATTTCCATAGGTAGTATCAAGATAAATGGGACAGATCCCGGCGATGGTAAACCCATCTTTGTTTTCCGGGACCTGAGCGTCGCTTATCGGAGATTTTCAAAGTTCTAGCGTCCATGGACTAAGCCGGACGGGGCTGGACGAGATGAACTCAACGCTGCCATCTGGGAGCTACGTCGAACGAGACAATCGGGTTCGGGAATGCTGATCAGCCCGTTGCTACCTGCCGAGGCGGGGCGTGGCCGCCCTCCGGCGGGCGATCATAGCCATTTCCCGACAGCATGATGTGTATGTCACGGGAGGTGCGCAATCGTCTCATCTCCCGCCTTGCCATGGCCTGTAGAGTAGCGTGTTCTGCTTTTACCAGCTGTACAGGCGAGCAGAGCACGTTCGCTGCCTTGCTCGGGATCCTGACAGGGTTGATTGGCCCTGACGGATCTGTAGCCCTGATCGGCAGCACCGTGGTTCGCGTTCATCACTGTACTCACGGGATAAAAGGGGATGGCCCGACCGAGGCGCTCGGCCGATCGCACGACGGTTTTTCAACCAAGCTTCCAGCCCGTCGCGACGCGCAGCTTCCCTTTCGCCTTCTCCCTGCCCCCGGAACAAGCTTACGCCCAGCAGGCATTTGCTCCGCCATGTCGAGCCATAGGTGGTTGTCTCGACAAACCTCCGACCGGTCGCGGCTAAGACCCTCAGCAGATCCGGGTCAAGATTTCATACACTAACGCTCGTCCTGTAATCCCGGCCTGACAAACCCCGCCGGCCTTAACCGACACGCTTACAGACTGCGCAACCGCATCGAGCGTATGTTCAACATGCCCAAGAGCTGGCGACGGGTCGCCATCCGATATCCCAAAACCGTACGACCCTATCTCGGCCCCCTCTCCAGCGCCCCAGCTTCCCTCCGGATCAGCTTTTGTTCACGAATGCCAGAATGCTCCCTGCTCCGGCCTAACATGCTGTTGCGATCATTCGCTCCAGAAACCGGAGACGGGGCATGTCGCCACGGGTATTCGCCAGATCCATAATCATGGTGAGCCAGGTAATGCCGTCAGTCCGGACGAACTGCTCTGTCTGCGACTTTTGATCAAAACAGACAGGCTCAACGCATGATCGGATCACGGGTCTTGCGGTGTTGGATCGCTGGGCAGGCTGGGGCGCAGGCGTCGGATATGAGTTTTTACTGTGAATCTGAATGGTTCGAAAACTCTCTCATGGGTGTTCCAAGGCACAACGATATCAATGGTTTATGATAATGGCTCGACTGGAAAAATAGGTTTTCATCCTAGATGCGTTTATGATTGATTTCATATCAATCAAGTATTCTGGAGATTCTCATGAAAACGATGCTTTTTCTGCTCAATATACTGACTATTTCATGGTGTATTTGGTTTGCTCATGCGCAATCCTTACCACCTGCAAACCTGAGTCACGATAAAAAGATCGGTGCCCTGAGTACATCGGTTTTGCAAGTTCAAGGTGGAACCAGCCTCGTAAAGCCGGGTGCCTATATCCCGACAGACGGCCTGTTCATCAAAACTCCAAAAGGGGCAAACACAGCCACAACCGGAACGCTTTTCAATTACAGTGTACCGCAGGCCAGCGGCGAGTTGATGATCCAGACATCGAACCCCGGCAATGATGTTCTTGGACTCATGAATGATGATGTGCATGGTTATTCCGCGATATCATTTTTCCAGAAAGACCGTTTCATCTCTCCCGATACACCTATCGGACATGGTGGTTTTGGGTGCGGTGCTGATTTGACATTCGGTCTTCCGCAATATGGTGCGTGCTGGGGAGAGTTCGACCGTTTCGAACTCGCATCGTCAAACTTGATACAGCCTAGCCCATTCATGCTTCAGCAGACCGGAGGGGAATTTATCAGCTACACCAAGCTCTGGGTTCACATGACGGCGGGCAGTACGACCATAACACTCCCAAGCGGAAAATTTCCCCACGACATTTCAGGCCAGCTTATTGAAGCCCCCAATGCTTATGGGCAGTTGGATCCCAACACGCTCATTACGGGTGGTGATGGCACGAGCAGAATTACGGTCAGTCGTGCAGCGCATAACACGGGCACTTATCTCGTTTATTTTGGACCGACCGAATACTCACAGCACGATTCCATGGTCATGACCCCGATGGGTGGGATTGATTTCTATCCCTTCAATGGCATGTCCTGGGGGCAACCCACCACCAGGCCATTGCTTTCCATTGACCGTCTGAACAACGAAGTTGGAATTAAAAACCAGTACCCTGTTACTGACCTGGACGTGAACGGTCATGTTTGCGTGGGATATCAAAGTGAGCCCGACAATGATCCAGATCGCGCCAACGGGTGCGTAACAGCACAAATCAACGCGATCGTCACAGCAAATAGTGAAAAAAACGCAACCGCACTTCGTATCCACACCGTCAAAAATGACAGTCTGGATTTTACAGCGCTGACAACGCCCGTCGCACTGCAGAATGAGATTGGCGTTTTTGATCGTAAAACCGATGGCGCAAGCCACAATATTCCCATGATGGAATATCACATGGATGGTTCCAATTCCGTGCGCATCATGGCGCACCCTGTTACAGCCAAATCGTCGGCATATTCGTTGCTGATCACTGATTGTGGAACGACAATTTCAGTAACAGGTGACACGGCCATCACGAACACATGGGGCCTCCCGGCCGGTTGCCGTATCACGATCAGCAATATGGGCACAGGGATCGTTACGGTCGTGCCGGGCTCGAACTTGACCCTTGGGTGGTACGACACGAAACCCGAAACGGGAACCTACACACTCCCCGGTCAATATTCGTCTGTAGTACTCGAAGCGAAATCTCAGAGCCTTTCCACGATCGAGCGGGGGCAGTGATGAACTGAGGCCTGTCAGGGCTCGAAACGTGCATGTAATTGCGCAGCGCTTTGCGATGAGCGTGATGCCGCCTGTGTTTGCCGATACTGCATGGTTGGTTGGGGAGCCACTGCTCAAGGTGAGCCCGACCGAAAGGCAAGACGCTGCGCAATCTGCGGCGGACCATGTCGGCAATTTTCTGGCGGCACCGGAATGGGACAACCTCGTAAGCTGTCCCTTCTGGGCGCAGTGCATAGTCGACCGCAGACCAACTCTTCATCCATTGGGAGGGTCAACCTTTGGCGAGCGCTCTCTGAACAGCCAACAGTCCCCGCTTTGGACATGGAGTGCCTCGAACACATGAACGTCCGCCTGCCTCACAGGACGGCAGGAACTGCCCGAGAGGGGAGATTTCGAAGACACGGAGGCGGTTGTAAAGCGCTTGGCCGCCTCGTGGAGGCCTCGGCAGAGAAGCCAACGTCGCCGCTCACGGGCGCGGTAAGGCCCTGTCTTTCACTCTGACGCCAAGGCTGGCCCACAAACTCCCGGTAGCCATGCTCCTCCCTGACGGGCTTGCCATACGCGCACCGCGACGTTGTCCACGATCAGGGTTATGCCGTGACCCGATTTCGTGAAGCCTTGAGGGGCAGAGGCTCACACCCTGTTATTCCGTCAAACCGCGATGAGCCACAGCTTATCTGCCACATGGGCGTGCAGGCGCTGACATCTGGTGGAGAACCTGTGGGCTCGTCTCAAGGCATAAGGAGGAGCCGCAATCCGATGCGAGAAAACCGCTGCTTCCTTTTCCGTAATCCGCATCGCTACCGCCACAACCCACATCAAGGCCTCACTGGCCCCAACATTCGCGACAATCGGAACACAAAGATCAGAAATCGATTTCTGTCGTCGCGTGATAGCTCCGGGGCAAGCCGGCGACTGCCGAATTCATGGCATTGGTGCCGCCATCGACAGAGCTCGGATAGACCGAAGCCCAGTATCGCGCATTGGTTACATTACTGACCCCGAAGCGAATGACCATCGGCACGCGATATACGTGAAAGCCATAGCGCGCACCCAGATCGAGGGTCGTGAACGAGGCAACGAAACTGCGGTTCTCGTTATCGGCTGCGCGTCTGCCAACAACGTGCACGCTCGCATTGACCGCGCCACCCCGCGCCCAGCCGGGGTGATAATCGAGCAGGATATTGGCCTGCACCGGAGCCACCCCCACAACCTGCTTGTGCGATGTCAGTGCAGAGCCTGTGTTGCCAACCTGCGCATCAAGCCAGGTGACACCCCCTATGACACTCAGCCCGTCGCTGACCCGCCCCGCAACCTGCCCCTCGACGCCGTAATTGCGTTGTGTTCCCGCCTCGCGATACAGGCTGCTCACCGGATCGGTGAAGGCAAAACCACGTGTCATGCGAAATGCCGCGGCACTCAGCATCACCCCCGACGAAGGGCGGTATTTTGCGCCCATCTCATATTCTTCCGAGCGCAGCGGTGCGAGTACGTCATTGGCATTCCGGCTCGACGCCGGGGCAACCGGCCCCGCCTGAACAGACCGCCCCCAGGTGCCGTAAAAGCTCGTGTGCTCGTCAAGCCGATAGATCAGGCTCGTCATGGGGGTAAAAACACCAGAGGCGTTATAGGCGGCGGTCGTGACGCCATTGCGGTTGCGGCTCGTCGTGTCGAGCCAGCTCCAGCCAAGCGTCGCCATGATGGAAAAATGGCGGTTCAGCGCCATCGTATCCCCCAGAAGGAGGGATTGTGTCAGGATCGACGCGGATTGATAACGCCCCGAGAAATAAGGCTGCGTCCCTGCGAATACGGTCGGGGCCCCGATACGGGCCGTTCCCAGTATCGTGCTCGCCCCCGCGGTCGGATTGAAATTGCCCATGCTGTAACCGTTCGAGCCCAGCACCAGCTGATGCGCAAAACGCCCGGTGTGGAACCGGCCATTGACATAGGCGAGGTTCGACCAGACCCGGAAATCATTGGCGGTCGTTGCTGCCGTGATGGTGGTGCGATATCGCCCCGTATCGTCAAGCAAGGCATTGGTGACACCAAAGACATTCCGCCAGGCATCCTGATACAGGCCGCCCAGCGTGAGCGACCAGTTCTCGTTGAATGTGTGAATGACCTTGGCCAGCGCCGTATTGGTTGACGCATTATACCCCGCAAAATCCTGGCCATATCCCTGCTGCGAGAGATCGGGCGCCTTGGGCAGGGAAAGCCCCGTGGCAAAGGTGAACCCTCCGGCATAACCACGCTGGGCATAGCTGTACTGGCTGGCGTCGATCTGGATCATCGTCCTGTTATCGAGCCTGAAATCGAACGCCCCGGCAATCAGCCCGCGTCGCAGATGCGTACCGGGGGCATAGGTCGTGCCAGACTGGTTGAGCATCGTCACACGATAGCCAAACCATCGCCCATGCCCCACACGCCCCGATGCATCGAGTGACTCCAGGGGCGCACCCGCCGAGTCCACTCCAAACACCAGATGCTCGCGGGCGTGATCTGTCGGGCGGTTCAGCGTGTAGTCGAATGTCCCCGCCGGATTCTGCGGTCCGTACAGCGCGCCCGACAACCCGTTGAGCACCTGGAGAGAATCGAACATTTCGGCAGCATAAGGGGTCGTGATCACCATATTGAGCCCGTCCATACGGGAATTGGCGATCACATCCGCTTCGAAGCCCCGCGATTGCGGGCGGCTAGTATTGGGGTCTCCCCGCATCTCAAGCTGTACCGAAGGCAGGTATTGCACCAGATCATTCGCATTGCGCGCCTGCTGGTTCACAATCACATCCCGTGGGACCGCCATGATGGAAAAAGGCGTGTCCAGCAGCGAGCGCGTGCCCAACGGACCGAGAGACGCATCATGACGGCCATAATCGGCCCCCATACCGGACGCCTGACGACCATGCACAATTACATGCTCGTCTCGTTGCCCGGTCTGCGGTGAGGGTTTATCGGTGCCTTGCAGCGGCGCTGCCTTGCTCGAGCCCGTGACGATAGCGGCGCTTCCCCAAACCAGCAGGAGCAAAAGGCCATAACGCCGGGCAGAGTGGGTAGGGTGATCGGACATAACCCGTATTCATGCCGAAACGAACGCCCTCTTGCCAGACCGCCTTGCACTGCCTCGAAGGTTTTCGCGCCCGTTCCTTGCGCGACATGCCGACAATCATTGTCAGAAGCCCCCACCTCAGGCCGGGAAAGCGGCTACCTGATCGGCATTGCTCAACCTATCGGTGAATTGCACATAAGGCCGATCACCCATGCCTCACGCCCCCTTTTCATGAAGCGCAACATGGGGCAGCCTGAGTCGGTCCGTCTCTCTCGCCGATGAGATGGAACAGTCGACCATTTTGCTCTGACTGACACCCAAGAAGGACAAGAACGCTCCCATGGTTTCGAGGACAACGCGCATGACCCGTCGTTTGCTGCGCCCCGCATTGACTGCCCTTCTTTTCGCTGCACCGGCTTCGACGCTCCATATTTCCCGAGCGGCTGCACAGGCCGTGATCACGGGCAACCAGAACATGACCGCAACGGTCGAGACGATCGATCCGGAAACACGTACCGTTCTGCTGCGTGACAAGAAGGGCGGATTGCTCAACCTCACCATCCCCAAGGATGCGAAAAACCTTCCCCATCTCGAAGCTGGTGACCAGATTTCGGTCCGTTTCTTCCAGACGATGGCAGCCGATATCGCCGCACCCGGCACGCCCCTGCCGGAATCGACCGTGTCATCCGCCAAGGGGTATGCCCGTCGCCACCCGCATGGCACGCTCGTCTCGTTCCAGCGTCAGCGCGTGAAGGTGGTGACCGTCGATGCGGCTGCCCATAAGGTAACGATCATCGATCATGCCGACATCACACGCACCATCACTGTGCGTCAGAAGGCGCTTCAGCCCCTGCTGAACAGCCTCAAGACCGGCGATGACGTTGATGTGACGACAATGGATGCCGTGTCATTTTCCGTACTCAACCGGACCGTCAATGGTGATGTCTCGGTTACCGAAAAAACCGGCGAACAGACTCCGGCAGTAACACCGGCTCACTGACTATTCGGGCAGGGTGCGGGGCTTTGCCCTGCACCCGCAGAGGGGCAAGCCCCATTAATCCCCGTTTCGAACCAGACAGGTTTCCAAAGGATGACCGTCCTTTGGCGGGGCATGGGGCAGCGCCCCATACATCCGCTTACTGTGCAGGCTTGGCTGGCTGCCAGAGCATATCTGGCGGCGGCAGATGAGGGGAATTATCGATCACCCCATAGCCATCGGCGGCGTAGCCATGATGGGCCACCTTGCGGGGGCCGCACCCTACAAGCACCAGACTGCCGACCAGCAGGGCGAAAGACAGACGCCTCAAGCGCCGGGCTCCAGACGCAGACTATCCGCCACAGCACGGGCCAATCGGGTATAGGCCTGCGCGGCTTCGCTGTCGGGCGAGGAGAGGATGATCGGCGTGCCGGCATCAGCGCTCATGCGAATATCGGCCAGCAGCGGAATTTCGCCAAGGAACGGTACATTGGCCTTTTCGGCTTCGGCCCGCGCGCCCCCATGACCGAACAGCTCGGTGCGATGGTTACAGTTGGGGCAGCAGAAATAGGACATGTTCTCGACCACACCGAGCAGCGGCACATTCATTCGCTCGAACATGGTCAGCCCGCGGCGGGCATCCAGCAGGGCAATGTCCTGAGGGGTGGAAACGATCACGGCACCGCGCAGGCTGAGCTTCTGGGCGATGGTCAGCTGGGCGTCACCTGTACCCGGCGGCATGTCGATCACGAGCACATCGAGGGCGGGCCACGCCACGTCGCCCAGAAACTGGCCGATGGCCCCCATGACCATCGGGCCGCGCCAGATCATGGCCTGCTGTTCATCCACCAGAAACCCGATGGACATGGCGTGCATGCCCCAGGCTTCAACAGGAATGATCTTGCCATTTTCCAGCGCAGGCTTGGCGGAATGACCAAGCATGCGTGGCAGGGAGGGGCCATAGATATCGGCGTCCAGCATGCCGGTACGCAGCCCTAGCTTGGCCAGACCGGCCGCAAGGTTGACGGCAGTGGTTGATTTGCCCACGCCGCCTTTGCCGGAGGCAACGGCGATAATGGCGCGCACCTGGGGCAGGGCCTTGCCATCGGGACGCATGGGCTGAGGATGGCCGGGACTGTTGGCGGGCTGCTCGAGCTGGAAGGGTCGGTGCCCCTGAGGCTGGGGCGCAGCCTTGCCAGGTGCACGATGGGCCGTCAGGATGATCGTTGCGCGCGAGATACCAGGGAGACGCGCAAGAGCGGCTTCAGCACGGGGACGCAGGGGTTCGATACGCGCCGCATCCTCACGCGACGTGGCGAGAGAGACATGGGCGTGTCCATCACGTACCGCCACACCTTCAAGCGAGGCAAAGCTCAGGACATTGGATGTGCCGGCTTCATCCTGAACCAGACGCAGGGTCTCGAGAATCCTGCGCTGGTCTTCCTCGTTGGCGGGTTTTTCAAAATCGGTCATGGTTGTCCTCTGGCGACGGGGCGCTTCTGGCGACGGGGCCGGGCCTTATCCCTTTCGTTTAACATGGCGGGAAGTGGATCGCGCAACCATCTGCGCGTATGAGCAGGTCAATACCACGGCAGATGCGCTCGGGTTGTCCGGGCAGGAGAGCATGACAGGAATGAGCGAGGCCACAACCGACGCCACCCCTAAACGCAAGAAGCGCGACCATCGCATTGATGCCCTGCGCGGCATCGCGCTGTTGATGATGCTGGCCGATCATGCGCCACAGGATGTGCTCAACCGCTTCACATTGCGCAATTTCGGCTTCGCCGACGCAGCCGAGATCTTTGTGCTGCTGGCGGGCTATGCCTCGTGGCTGGCCTATGGCCGCCTGATCCTGCGCGGGCCGCCGACGGGTGGATGGGTCATGGGTATCGAGCGCATCGTGCGCCGATGCTGGCGCCTCTATCTGTTCCAGATGGTCATGTTGCTGGTGTCGGTTTTCACCATACGCCAGTGGCGGCATTATTACCCTGTGCCCGTGGATTTTCTGGAGCCCGAACTGGCCCATGGCCATGAATGGATCTGGAGCGTCCTCAGCCTTCAGGCCCTGCCGAACAATCTGAATATCCTGCCGCTCTATATCGTGCTGCTTCTGGCCTTTCCGCTGCTGGTCTTTCTGTGGAAGATCTCGCCATGGCTGCTGGGCGGAATCAGTCTTGCGCTCTGGGGACTGATCAACAGCGACCCCACGCTCAACCTGCCCAACTGGCTTGACCCCGATGGCTGGTATTTCAACCCGCTGGCCTGGCAGTTCATTTTCACCCTTGGCATGCTGGCCGCCATCATGGCGGGCAAGCGCGAGGGCAATCTGCCGGGCCCCCTCTGGGCCAAATGCCTTGCCGGGGCCTATCTGCTGTTCGGCGCGCTTGAATGCTTCCCCTATGAAAGCTGGAACCTGCCCAGCCTGAGGCCGCTCGCCGTCGTGCCGCAGGCCGACAAGTCCGATCTGGCCATCTGGCGCTGGACCGACGCTCTGGCCATTCTGCTGCTTGTCCAGTCCTCCGTAACGGCCACGCGCCTTTCGGAAACACGCATCGGGCAGGGTCTCGCGCTGCTGGGGCGTCATTCGCTTGAGGTATTCAGCTTCGGCACCATTCTCGACCTGTTTGCCCGACTGGTGATGAACAGTTTTGGCGATGGCTGGGTCATCCAGATTCTGGTCAATGTGCTTGGCTTCCTCGGGGTCTATGGATTGTCGGTCTGGCTTGATCGCCATCGCCGTCAGGCCGCTCTGATGGCGGGTGAAACACGCAAGGAAGCCCGGGCGGAAGAGAAGAAAGATCGCAGTGCGGAGATAGGTGACGCAAACCCCTGATTTGCGTTAGCCTAGCGCCATGAAACATCGCCTCGTTCTTGCCGCCCTGATGGGCGGCTGGGTTTCCGCCGCCTCCTCCGCCTTTGCCGACCCCGCGCCGGCACCGGCCGCACCCGCAGCAGCTGCGCCGGCGGCTCTTGCACGCAGCGTTCATGCGGCGCCGGACTCCCTGGCCGATCTCGCAGCCAGTCTGCTGCCAGCGGTGGTAAACATCTCGATTTCAGCCACGCTGAAGCCGGGTGAGGATGATGACGACGATGACGGCCCGGACGCCAGCCCCGATGACGGGCCGCAGGTGCCGCAATTTCCTCCCGGCTCGCCGATGGAGAAGTTCTTTCACGATTACATGAATCGCTCCCCCTCGCCTTCCGATCCACCACGCAAGATGCAGGCGCTGGGCTCGGGCTTCATCATCTCGCCCGATGGATTCATCGTCACGAACAACCATGTCATCAAGGATGCGGACAAGGTTTCCGTCACCCTTCAGGATGGCACGGTGCTTCCTGCAAAGATCGTGGGGCGCGACAGCCGGACCGATCTGGCCGTGATCAAGATCGAGAGCAAGACGCCCTTCCCGACAGTGCCCTTCGGCGATAGCGACAAGGCCCGCGTCGGCGACCGCGTTCTGGCCATCGGTAATCCGTTCGGCCTGTCCGGCACGGTGACGAGCGGCATCGTTTCATCGCGTGGTCGCGATATCAATCACGGGCTGTATGACGACTATATCCAGACTGATGCCTCCATCAACCGGGGCAACTCCGGCGGTCCGCTCTTCAATCTCGATGGGCAGGTGATCGGCATCAACACGGCCATCTACAGCTCCAGCGGCGGCTCCATCGGTATCGGCTTTGCCATCCCCGCCAATGATGCCCGTGGCGTGATCGATCAGCTGCGCCGTGATGGCCATGTGTCGCGCGGCTGGATTGGCGTACGTGTGCAGAACGTGACACATGAAATTGCCGACAGCATCGGCCTCAAGCCCGAAAAGGGCGCGATGATTGCCGGTATCGACCCCAAGGGCCCGGCTTCTGCGGCAAAGCTGCAGACAGGCGATGTGATTACCGCGCTCAATGGCAAACCCATTGATGGCCATGCCCTGCCACGCCTCGTGGCCGAAATTGCGCCCGGCACCAAGACGGTGTTCGGCATCTGGCGCAAGGGCAAGACGATGGATGTCACCCTGGTGGTCAAACCCTCACCCGAGGCGCCGGACATGCCGCCAAGCGATGCCAAGGTGAAAGGCCCCAGCAAGCTCGCCCTTGCCGATCTGGGTGTCACCTTCTCTGCCATCGATGACGAGACACGCGGCAAATACAGCCTTTCGGATTCACAGCGGGGCGTGGTGGTAACCGATGTGACACGCGATGGTGCTGCCGATACGCGTGGCCTTCAGCCGGGTGACGTGGTGACGGAAGTGCAGCAGGTGGCGGTGAATTCACCGGACGCCCTGTCAAAGGAACTGGCACGCGCGCGTCAGCAGAAGAAACATACCGTGCTCCTGCTCGTTCAGGGTCAGGACGGGCTGCGCTGGGTGCCGCTGCCGCTATCCGGAGACTGATCTATGCCCTTTGCCTCACTGCTCCGGGCGCGCGAGGATGGTGAGGCCCCGTGGCGGCAGATGGTCAGAACCCTCGTTGCGGTGGCCCTGTGCTGGATCATCGGTGAAGCCACCGGGCTGGACGAGACGATCTGGGCCCTGATCACGGCGCTGATTGTCACCCAGTCGAGCATAGACCAGACTTTTTCCACGGCGCGCGACCAGATTATCGGCACGCTGGTCGGTGCTGTTGTTGGCACGCTGGCTATCACCGCGCGGCTTATCCTGGGTTTCTACTGGCCTATCTTCTGTGTCGCCCTGCTACCGCTGGCCTATATGGCGGCCGTTCGCCCCTCGCTGCGCTTTGCCGGGGTGACGCTGATGATCGTCTATCTTCTGCCCTCGCATGGCGCGAACCCGTACTGGCCGCTGACCGAGCGACTGACTGCCATTTTCCTTGGTGTGATCGTCGCGCTGGTTGTGAGTTTCGTGGTGCTTCATGCCAGTGCGCGGCGGCGCGGTTTCCTCACCGCAGGGCGCATGTTCCGCGAGATGGACGAACTGCTTCAGGCGGCCCTGCGACGGCAGGAAATGTGGAGCGAACTCGAGGCCCGCAATGACCATTGCGCTCGCAATCTGCTGGTGATCAATGAATGTGTGGCAGAAGCCTATCGCGAAAACTGGGGGCTGCTCGAAAAACGCCACCCGATCCTGACCGTTCTGCCCGCCCTGATGCGCCGTATGCTCAGTGATACCATGCTGGTGGCCCGTGCCATCAATGCGGGCAAGGACAGGGGCGGCTTTTCAGGCGTGGCCGGGCTGCATACCGGTCTGAGCCATGCCTATCGCTCTCTCGCCCGGCGCTGCGAAATCCATGCTGCGGGCAAGGCCCATGAGAAACCCTATCGCCCGGGACGGGAAGACGTTCTGAGCGCGCTGCCGACGCTGGGGCAGGATGCGCTGCCCGAAATGCACTTCGTCATCGCTCTGCTGCGCCAGGATATGCGCCGTGCCACAGACGTGCTGATGAGCACGCCCGAAAGCCGGGCGAAAGACCTGAGAGACATGATCGGCAAGTAAGCCCCAGACAGGGAGCGCCTGCACAGATCGCGTTGAACTTGTGCTCCCCCTGTAACGTTGCTTGGGGTGATTTGGGCCGGGTTGTACCCTGCGCTTTTTGACGTGCAGGGCTGAATCTGGTCTTTTTGTGTCGTTCAGAAATGGCGCTCCTGAAGCAACAAAAAGGGATTTAAGCTTATGATCACCCGCGAGACCCTGAAGCACCTGCCGGCAGGCGTGGCCGCTCCGTCTTACGATCTCAAGGACATCAAGCCCGGAATCCTGCATTTTGGTGTCGGCAATTTCTTCCGCGCCCATGAGGCCTATTATGTCGACAAGGCGCTCGCTCTGCCCGGTCAGCAGGGCTGGGGCATTATCGGCGTCGGCCTGACCTCGGGCGACCGTTCCAAGAAGAAGGCCGAGGATTTCAAGCAGCAGGACTGCCTGTTCTCCCTGACCGAAACGGCCCCCTCGGGCGAGAGCAAGCGCACCGTTATTGGCGCCCTGCGCGACTATCTCCTTGCTCCTGAAAAGCAGGAAGCCGTTCTGGAATATCTCGCCGATCCGGCCATCAAGATCGTGTCGATGACGATCACCGAGGGTGGCTACAACATCGACGAGCACTCGGGTGAATTTGCGCTCGACAACGAGGCCGTTCAGCGCGATCTGGCCAACCCCGAAACGCCGTCCACGATCTTTGGTTATGTGGTCGAGGGTCTGCGCCGCCGCCGCGATGCGGGCAATCGCGCCTTCACCATCATGTCCTGCGATAACCTGCGTCATAACGGCAACGTGGCGCGCAAGGCATTCCTTGGTTATGCCCGCGCCCGTGACCCGGAGCTCGCAAGCTGGATCGAGGCCAACGCCACCTTCCCCAACGCCATGGTTGATCGCATCACACCGACCGTCTCGGCAGACATCGCTGCCCGCCTGAACAAGGAGAGCGGTCTGGATGATCTTCTGCCGCTCGTGGCGGAAGACTTCACCCAGTGGGTGATCGAGGATGAATTTGCCGATGGACGTCCCGCCCTTGAAAAGGTCGGCGTGCAGATGGTCGATGACGTGACCGATTATGAGTTCATGAAGATCCGTATGCTCAACGCATCGCATATCTTCCTTGCCTTCTCGGGCCTGCTCCTCGGCTATGATCATATCGACGAGTCGATCAATGACCCCGAGCTGCGCAAGCTGGTCGAGACCTACCTCGACACGGATGTCATCCCGACCCTGAAGGCCGCGCCGGGTGAAGACCTTGAGAAGTATAAGGAATCGGTCATCTCGCGCTTCTCCAACCCGGCCATGGCAGACCAGAACCTGCGTATCGGCAGTGATGGCGCATCGAAGGTGCAGGTGTTCTGGACGGCCACCATCCAGAACCTCCTGAAGGACAAGCGCGATCTCGATCGTGTTGCCTATGGTCTGGCTGCCTATCTTGAAATGCTTCGCGGCAAGAACGAGAAGGGCGGCACATTCGAGCCGATCGAACCGACTTTCACCGATGACACATGGAAAATCGCCAAGAGCGACGATTACGAAGCCGGGTTTGCCCTCCCGGCCTTCGATGGCTGGCGCAAGCTCGACCATGCCGCACTTGACGAAAAAGTGACCGAACTACGCAAGGTTATCAGGGAAAAAGGCGTAAAGGCCGCTCTCTCCATCTGAAAAGGATGCGCGAAAGCCGCACTCATGACAGATTTCTAAGGCAGGCGAGTTTTCCTGTGTCCCAAAGTAACTTATGGGCGTTAGGAAAATCAGACATCCCCCGGCATTTAGCCGGGTCTGCCGGAGATAGTCATAGTGCTGCGTCGCGATCTTGTTAAAATCGGTGCTGGCCTCTCGATACTGGGGGCCAACAAAATTGCCCGGGCAGCGCCTGCTGCTGCTCCGAAGCCGACCCCGTTCGACAACAATACGGTACGGCAGATCGCGCAGAACCTGTCGAAATCCGCCTACAAGGCGCCGCAGCAAACTCTCCCCAGCGCCATAGACAATCTGAACTTCGATCAGTTCCGCGGCATCACCTACAAGGAGGAGCGCGCGCTCTGGCACGGCCAGAACCTAGCCTTTGACGTCGAGTTCTTCCCGCGTGGCTTCCTGTATCGCCCGCGTATCAACATGAACGAGGTTGTCGACGGACAGTCGAGCCCGATCGTCTATGACCCTGACATGTTCAGCTATCCCGATCCGATGCTGCGCGTGACCGATGATCTCGGCTTTTCCGGCCTGCGTCTGCGCAATGCCATCAACACCCCCAATGTCATGGAAGAATGTGCCGTGTTTCTCGGCGCATCCTATTTCCGCGCTGTGGCGAAGGGGCAGAATTACGGCCTGTCCGCCCGCGGCTTTGCCAATGGCACGGGCGACCCGAAGGGCGAGGAATTCGCCCTCTTCCGTGAATTCTGGCTCGAAAAGCCCAAGCCCGGCGTCGACTCGGTCGTTATTCATGCCCTGATGGACAGCCCTTCAGTCGTTGGCGCTTTCCGCTTCACCATTCGTCCGGGTGCCACAACGGTCTTTGATGTGCAGTCGAGCTTCTATCCGCGTACCGACATCACCGAAGGCGGCGTGGCAGCCCTGACCGGCATGTTCTATTTCGATGCCAATAACCGCAATCATGTCGATGACTGGCGCCCCGGCGCCCATGACAGCGAAGCGCTCCAGATGTGGACCGGCACGGGTGGGCAGCTCTATCGCCCGCTGAACAACCCCGTCGATCTCCAGTTCTCGGCCTTCCAGGATGCGAGCCCGCATGGCTTTGGCCTTATGCAGCGCCGCCGTGCGTTCCATGATTTCGAAGATCTCGCGCTGAACTACGAAAAGCGTCCGTCGCTCTGGATCGAACCCATCGGTGACTGGGGCGAAGGCGCTGTCGATCTGGTCGAGATTCCGACACCCAACGAGGTGAACGACAATATCGTGTCGTTCTGGCGCCCCAAACAGCCCATGCAGGCCGGACATGAATACGGCTACACCTATCGCATGTACTGGGGCTGGGACACGCCCTGGCCAACCGATCTGGCCCGCATTGGCGCAACACGCGTCGGCGCCGTGACCGATCATGCCGATGGCCGCATGTTCGTGATCGATTTCACCGGCAAGCCGTTCGAGAACCTGCCCGCCAATGCAGCCTTTCACCTCGTACCGCAGGCCTCGACCGGGACCATCAAGAACGTGGTGGTCGAGCCCAATCCGAACATCAAGGGATGGCGTACGACGTTCGAATTCTATCCGGGCAGCGCCAAGCTGGCCGAACTGACGTGCCAGCTTGCCAATGAGCAGGGGCCGATTTCCGAAAAATGGATGTATCGTTGGACGCCGTGAGCACCCTTCCCACCTCTTTCACCCCCTTCGACGTGCTTCCGGCAGAATCGCCCCTCGAGATGCCGACGCAGAACCTGCGTCAGCGTCCCGAGACTTTCGGGCGTGACCGTCATCCCCCCACCACACCCTCCTTGCTGTGGTTGCGCCGCCTGCTGGTCATTGGCGGTGCCATTGCCCTGACAGGCTGGGGGGCGTTCGAGATGAACCGCGTGCTCAACAGCATGGGCGTCTCGACGCTGGGCATCATCGTTCTGGCCCTGTTCGTGGTGCTCGGCGCCTGGATCTCGCTTTCCTTCACCTCCTCGCTGGCCGGCTTTGTCTCGGTGCTGCGTCATGGGGGTCTGGGCCTCGGTATCTCGCGCGATACCCCTTTGCCCGCGCTGATGACCCGGACCGCAGTGCTCATGCCCACCTATAACGAGGACCCGGACCGTGTCCTCGTAGGCCTGCGTGCGATCCATGACAGTCTGGTGGCGACAGGCCGTATCGACGCCTTCGATTTCTTCATCCTCTCCGACACGACAGACCCTGATGTCTGGGTTCGCGAGGAGCGCGCCTATCTTGCCTTTGTGCAGGCGGTGCACGGGCAGGGGCGCATTTTCTATCGCCGCCGCCCCAAGAACATCGATCGCAAATCCGGCAATCTGGAAGAATGGGTCAAACGCTTCGGCGGTGCCTATCAGCAGATGCTCACCCTCGATGCCGATTCAGTGATGGATGGCGGCCTGATCGTGCGTACGGTTTCGGCCATGGAGCGCCACGAGAACGTGGCCCTCATCCAGACCCTGCCGGTCATCATCGGTGGCAAGACACTCTTTGCGCGCATGCAGCAATTTGCCGGGCGTGTTTACGGGCCGCTGATCGCTCACGGCATTGCCTGGTGGCATGGCTCGGAAGGCAATTACTGGGGGCATAACGCCGTCATTCGTACCCGTGCCTTTGCCGAACAGGCCGGATTGCCTCACCTGCCGGGCCGCAAGCCTTTCGGTGGCGGTATTCTCAGCCATGACTTTGTCGAGGCCGCCCTGATGCGTCGTGGCGGCTGGGCCATTCACATGGTGCCGGGTCTGTTCGGTTCCTATGAGGAAAGCCCGCCCTCGCTCACCGATGTGGCCATCCGTGACCGCCGCTGGTGTCAGGGCAATCTCCAGCATGGCAAGATCGTTCTGTCACGCGGTCTGCACTGGATGAGCCGCATGCACATGATGGTCGGTATCGGTGCCTACATCACCTCGCCGCTGTGGCTGCTGTTCCTCATGTTCGGTATCCTGATCTCGCTTCAGGCCCATTTCGACCGGCCCGAATATTTCGGTGATACCAAGACGCTCTATCCGCACTGGCCGCAGGTCGATCCTGTACAGGCCAAATACGTGTTTATCGGCACGATGGCCGTTCTGCTCGCCCCCAAGGCGCTCGCCCTGATCGCCGCCCTGTTTGATCGTGCCATGCTGCGCAGCTGTGGTGGCTTTTTCCGTCTGGTGGCCTCCATCCTGCTGGAAACGCTCATTGGCGGTCTGATCGCGCCTATTGCGATGCTGATCCACACCTCAGGCGTTATTTCGATCCTGCGTGGTCGCGACTCCGGCTGGAACGCCCAGAACCGTGATGACGGGCGCGTTTCCCTCAAGGAAGTGGCGCATGGTTACTGGATCTATACCGCTTACGGTCTGGTCATGGCTGCTGCGGCCTGGTCGGTCTCGTTCTCGCTCTTCCTGTGGATGACGCCGGTTCTGATTGGTCTGGCCCTGGCCATTCCTCTGGCCGCCATGACCGCAAGCCGTGATGTCGGTCTGTGGCTCAGAAGCTGGGGGCTTCTGCTCATCCCCGAAGAGACCAACCTGCCGCCCATCCTGAAGCTTGCCGCCGAGAACGATCTGCGTCGCACCCAGGCCGAAGCCATGCCGGATCGCCCCCCGGCCGAGGCCTTCGCGGCCCTGCGCAGCAATCCGGCCCTCGCCGCCGAGCATCGTCGCGCCCTGCCCGTCGCCCGTCAGCCCGGTGCCGCTATCGACGCCAATCTGCTGGTCGGTCTGCTGAAACTGCGTGAAGCGGCTTCCGTGGACAACGCTCTCGCGACATTGTCCAAGCAGGAAAAAGCCTCTGTCCTGTGCAGCGCCGAGGGCCTGGACCTTATTCTCGGCCTTCCTGCCTGAACACGGTTCATGGGAATAATGCCTGTTCCGGTATTATTCCCACGGGGCTCTGCCCCGCACCCGGGAAGGGATGAACCCCTTCAATCCCCACACCACATTTGCCAAAGTTTTGGAAGATCCCTGCCTCGAGGTATGGTCTCGGGTAGCGCCCCACAACGACAGGCCACAAAAAAAGGCCAGCTTCGCGGCTGACCCCTTTTGTCGTTCGATCGTAGCAGGGGCTTACTTGAAATCCTGCCCGCGCTGACGGACCTGGGCGCAAAGCTGCGTGCGATGGCTCAGATCGAGGGTCGAAACGTCGAAGGGAACGTTGGTGTTGCTCTGCAGCAAGCCCTGACCACCCAGCGAGTAGTACTGGTCGTTCTGCACATCGGGGCGCTTGGCCAGCTTGCGGCCTACAACGCGCAGCGTGTTGCCGTGCACCAGGTGGTTGCGCACACAATAGCTGGCGAGGCCAGCGAGATTGCCCGCCTTGGCCGCATCGAGCGAAGGCAGACCGTAATGATCGAGAACACCTGGCGTGCTGGCCGTGGCAACAGTGTTGCTCAGTCCGCTACCGCCAACAGCCTGCATCATATGGCTGGTCTCGTCGGGTGCGCCGTCGCGATGAATGGGAATGGAACCGGCGGGCATGACAGTAGACTGTGTTCCTGGCGGCACTGCAGGCACCGGAGCCTGCTGTGCCTGTGCCGAGGCACCAGCAAAAGTAAGACCAGCAACGGCCGTCAGACCAAGACATAGACGAGGCAACATGAAAGTGATCCTTTTTTCTGCTCTTTTTCAGACCCGTCTCTTGCAAGCGGAGCCTGTTAAAACGCGCTTTCCCGAAAGCATATCGGGATGAAGGACGTGTGCTTTCCTAACATGTGAGGCGCTAAGTGGTTTATTCCCCCATCGAAACTTCGGCGCCTCATCATGGGGACGTTGAGGTGCGCCCCATTCTGCCGCACTCTGATACAGGTTTCGTTTTTCCAGACTGAGGTCCTGCCATGATCCCTCCCTCGCCACGGCGCGTACCGCACACCATTACCCAGCTTGAACGGGTCAGGCAGGATGACTACGCCTGGATGAAGGACGAGAACTGGCAGAAAGTCCTGCGTGATCCGTCCCTGCTCCGCACGGATATCGCCGAGGCCCTGCGCGAGGAAAACAGCTACACCGAGCACTGCCTGGCCAATGTGGCACCAGAGCGCGCCGCGCTGCTTCAGGAAATGATCGGCCGTATTCCCCCGGCAGAAGATTCCGTTCCCTGGCCCGACGGGGCATGGCTCTATTTTTCCCGCTTCGCCAAAGATGCACAGCATCCGGTCTATCTGCGCCGCCCCCGGTCCGGCGGTGAGGATCAGGTTCTGCTCGATGTCGAGGCACTGGCCAAAAGCCACGCCTATTTCGCCCTGGCTGGCGTCCGTCATTCCGATGACCACCGGGTCTTCGTCTATGCCGCCGATACGCAGGGGTCAGAGGTCTATCGCCTGCACAGCATCGATACAGCCACCGGTGACGCCTTTGCTCCTCCTGTCGAGAGTGCCGCGGGCAGCTTCGTGATCTCGCCCGACAGTACCTGGCTGTTCTGGATCTACCGTGATGATCACGGACGGCCGTCGCGCGTCTATCGTCGTCCGCTGACAGGCGGCGAGGATGTTCTCGTGTTCGATGAGCCCGATTCAGGCTTTTTCCTGAGCCTGTCGGTCACAGCGTCACGCCAGTGGATTCTGATTGAACGTGGCGATCATGACACGAATGAGACTCTGCTGATCCCTGCCAGCGACCCGACACAGGCACCCCGCATCGCCTCGCCGCTCAAGCGGGGCGAGCGTTATACCCTCACGCACTGGAATGACCGTTTCATCATTCTCACCAATGCGAAAGGGGCGGTGGATTTCCAGTTCATGCAGGCGCCGGACCAGTCGCCATCGAGAGAGAACTGGACGCCTTTCCTCGCGCATGAACCGGGGCGCTTCCTGCTGGGCGCCGCAGCCTGTCGGGGCTATCTCGCCTGGGCGGAACGGGTGAACGGCAATATCGAGATTCATGTCGTGTCAGAGAGCGCTGCGGGGGACCGCGCCGGGAACAATACCGATCAGGGCGATATCCGCACAAAGGTCCGCACGATCGGCATGAAGGAGCCCGCTTTCGACCTCACCCTGCTGGGCTTTCTCGAATATGACGACAGCATCCTGCGCTATATCTATGAATCACCGACCACGCCCGCGCACTGGTACGATCTCGATATGCGCACAGGCGAGCAGAGCCTGAGGAAGGTTCGTGAAATCCCCTCGGGTCATGATCCGTCCCTTTACGAGACCCATCGCCTGTTCGCCATCGCCTCTGACGGCGCAGAGGTGCCCGTCACCGTTCTCAAGCGCCGGGACACCCCATGCGACGGAACGGCTCCCCTCCTGCTCTACGGGTACGGGTCTTACGGTATCTCGATGGAGTCCGGGTTCAGCACTTCGGTGTTCAGCCTTGTCGATCGCGGCTGGGTCTATGCCGTCGCGCATATCCGTGGCGGCTCGGAAAAAGGCTGGAACTGGTTTCTTGAGGGTCGCGGCAAACACAAACCCAATAGCTTTACCGATTTCGTGGCCTGCGCCCATCATCTGGTCGGGCAGGGCTACGGAAAGGCAGGGCGTATCGTGGCGCATGGCGGTTCTGCGGGCGGGTTGCTCATGGGGGCGGTTGCCAATCTTGCCCCGGAGCTGTTCGCTGGCATTGCTGCCCAAGTACCGTTTGTCGATGTGCTGAACACGATGTCAGATGACACCCTGCCCCTTACTCCGCCGGAATGGCCCGAATGGGGGAACCCGCTGGAAGACCGTGATGCGTATGATCTGATCGCCAGCTATTCGCCCTATGACAATATCCGACCCGTGGCCTATCCCCCGGTTCTGGCGATGGGTGGGTTGTCGGACCCCCGTGTGACCTACTGGGAGCCGGCAAAATGGATCGCGAAACTGCGTGAAGTTGCCACGGGCGGGCCCTTCCTGTGCCGTATCAACATGGATGCCGGGCACGGGGGCTCATCAGGCCGGTTCAAGCGACTGGAAGAAGTGGCTTATGTCTATGGCTTCGCACTCTGGGCCATGGCGCGTCGCCCGCTGCCGGATCAGACTTTCTGATCCGGAACCCGGCCCCCTTCATACGGGGCCGGGACCATAATCATTCGTCGCTATCGGCCTGGGGGCGTGGCCTTATGGCGGCACACATGGCCGGGAGCTTGGGATCGGCCTCACCCTTGGTGCGGCACAACGTCCGAGCATCCGTGCCGCAAACCTCGATCGTCTCCTCAAAATCGGATTCGAGCACATCGCGCGCCACCGCCGCATCCTGATTGTTGCTGTCCGAGTCCTGGTTCGCCACGATCTTCTGCGTCTTGTGCAGCTCCTTGAGCGCCTCCACACAGCTGTCGCTGGCCGAGTCCGGGTCGGTCTGGAGAACGGCCAGAATCCGGTTGAGCACCGAGGCAGGATCATTCTTGGGCTTGGGCGCAGCCTGCGCCGAGAGGGGCAGACCCACCATGAGGGCGGCTAGAACAGGCAGAGCTTTCTTCATGGAATCAGGATAATTGGGTTTTCATCCTTTGAAAACGCCCAAAATAAAGGGTTTCATGGGGTTGAGGCTCAGTCGGGAGTTGACTCTGACCGGAGCCATGAGTATTCCGACCACCTCTCGCGGGCGCGACGCCCGTTCGTCTTGCATGGCCCGGGAAGCAAATTATCATGAAGATTCGTAACAGCCTCAAATCTGCCAAGATCCGCGACAAGGACTGCCGCGTTGTTCGCCGTCGTGGCCGCGTCTACGTCATCAACAAGAAGAACCCGCGCATGAAGGCTCGCCAGGGCTAATTCCCTGCTGATGCCGAAACGGAGCTTTCGCCCCGTTTTGACGCGTTATACGGCCCTTCGCGGGGCCGTCGTCAGGCCGTGTCTGCTCCTGGGCAGCGCGGCTTTTGTCGTTCTGGCGCTCTCCCCGGCCAAGGGGTCGCCTGACGGTCACCCGGTGCCCGGCCACAAACCCGGCCTGCACGGAGCTGCCACCTCTCCGGCAATCCCTGACAGGACGACCACCAGCCCCACAGACACAGGGCCAAACGGGTCTGCAGGCACGCCCCCCTCGACGCGAGATAACGGCAAGCCGGATTCCGCCACGGCCTCTCCCGGTGCCAAGCCCCCCAGCGCGCCAAAGCCTGACCCCCTTCAGGAAACGAGCAAGGCCCTGCGTATAGCGCATACGCCCGCGGAGGCCCGTGCTCTGGAACGACGCGCCGAGACGCTGCGCCAGAAGAACCTCTCTGCCAGTACGCGCCTGTTGCTGGAAAATGCGGATTCGAGCCTCAAGGCCCATGATTATCGCAAGGCCGAGGCGGCACTCGACAACGCCCTTGTGCTTCAGCCTGACAAGCCATTCATCCGGCGCGGCCGTGCGCGGGTGCGCTATGCAGCAGGCGATTTCGAAGGGGCGATCAGCGATCTGGGCGTTGCCTTGCAGAAAGACCCTGACGACCCGCTTTCGTGGCAGTTGCTCTCGCAGGTCGAGGAGGAACGCCACGATCTCAAGGCGGCCCTGCAGGCGGCCCGACAGCTTCTCGTGGTCGATCCGCTGGCCAGCGGTGGTGCCAAACGTGTGAAGGCGCTGCAGGCCCAACTTGATGGACGCGCCATTTAAAGCGCGTCACGATCTCAACTCTGCCTTGATTATGCAGTTTGATGAGATGTCGAAGTCAAAGGAGAACATCATGTTCAAGAAGAACAAGGCTCAGGTTACCGAACTGACGGCCCCCGAGGCCCAGAAAAAGGGCTGCTGCATCAGCAGGATGTGCGGCTCGGCCAAGCCGCAGACCAAGGAAGCCATCCTGGGTGGCCTGACCTTTCTCAGCATGTTCGGCCCCAAGAAGCTGCGTCCCCATCTGCAGCACCTCCTCGCCGTGATCGCTATCGTGACCTTCGTCGTCAAGGCCATCAAGCCCAAGCGCGAAGACAAGTCCGCCTGATTTTTACTCCTTCCCTCGCCCGGGGGTGACAAGGCTCCTCACCGGGCGAGGGCGATGCCTGGGGTGCCCAGCCCCAGCAGGGCGCTGCCCTGCACCCGTGAAGGGGCATACCCCTTCAATTCCCGCTTCAAAGCAAGCAGGTTTCCAAAGGACGATTGTCCTTTGGCGGGGTTTGGGGCCGCGCCCCAATGCCAACAAGTCGGCGAAACGCTTCCTTCCTAGAGAAACGAAATCGGGTCAATATCGATATCGATGCGCTCATGGCTCGTCAGTTTCACGCCCTCGAGCCATGCGCGCAGGATGGGCTGAACCGCCACATTGCGTCGGGTACGCAGCAGGAGGCGACGCCGATGGCGACCCCGCAGAATAGCGAGAGGGGCCGGTGCAGGGCCAAGCACCTGGATACCGGCGCCTTCCGGGGCACGTGCGCCCAGCAGATTGGCAACCTTATCAGCGGCCTCGGCTGAATCCGCACTGACAATGACCGCAGCCAGACGCCCGTAGGGCGGCCAGAAACCGGGCTTTCGCTGCGCTGATTCCTGCTCCATGAACGCCAGATAATCATTCGAGACGAGCGCTTTCATAACGGGATGGTCCCCCAGATAGCTCTGAAGCAGAACCGTCCCGGGCTTTTCCGCACGACCAGCGCGACCCGCCACCTGATGAAGAAGCTGGACCGTGCGCTCGGCGGCACGCAGGTCACCACCACCAAGACCGAGATCGGCATCGACCACACCCACAAGAGTGAGGTCAGGGAAATGCCAGCCCTTGGCAACAATCTGGGTACCGATCACAAGGTCGATCTCGCGATCGCTGATGCGCCTGACTGCGTCGGCCGTCGCTGAGGGCGAGCCCAGCGTATCGGATGCCATGACCAGAATACGCGCATCGGGAAAATGCAGCCGCGCTTCCTCATGCACGCGCTCGATACCCGGCCCGACGGCCACGAGGCTGGATTCGGCAGCGCAGGACGGGCAGGTATCGGGCAGGGGCTCATGATGCCCGCAATGATGGCAGGTCAGGATCTGCCGGGCCCTATGCTCGACCAGCCAGGCCGAGCAATTGGGGCACTCCATACGATGACCGCAGGCACGGCACAGGGTGAGGGGCGCATAGCCACGACGGTTGAGGAACAGCATGGCCTGTTCCTCACGCGCAAAGGTCGCGCTGATGGCGTCTGTCAGGGCAGGCGACAGAAACTGGCCGCGCTCGGGCGGCGCCCGGCGCATATCGACAAGGCGCACATCGGGCAACGTGGCGTTGCCGTGGCGGCTATGCAGCACCACGTGCTGGTAGCGCCCGTGCTCCACATTGGTGAGCGTCTCAAGGCTGGGCGTGGCAGAAACAAGAATGGCCGGCACATCTGACAGGCGCGCCCGGACAATGGCCATATCGCGCCCGTGATAGGTTACTCCCTCTTCCTGCTTGAAGGCTGTCTCATGCTCCTCATCCACCACGATCAGACCGAGATCGGGGAAGGGCAGAAACAGGGCCGATCGTGCACCCACCACAACCGGGGCCTGACCTTTGGCAATGGCATGCCATGTCTCGCGGCGTTTCTTGCCGCCCAGTTCGGAATGCCAGAGCGCAGGCTGCACACCAAAGCGTCTGGCAAAGCGATCTGTCCATTGCGTCGAAAGCGCAATTTCGGGCAGCAGCACGAGACATTGCCGGTTGGCCCTAAGGCAGGCGGCAATGGCCTCGAAATAGACTTCAGTCTTGCCCGAGCCGGTCACCCCCTCAAGCAGGGTGACGCCAAAGCTGTGCCCCTGCACGGCATTGGCCAGTACATGCGCGGCGGCCTGCTGTTCATCTGAAAGATGAGGTGGGTGAAAAGCAGGGTCTGGCGTGGCAAATAACGGTGCCGAAACCAGAGGGACCTCCTGCAGCAATCCGGCTGCCGCCAGCCCCCGCAGGACAGACGACGAGACGCCGGTCTTTTCCGTCAGGCTTGCCGTGGAGAGGGGAACCTCACTGACGGCCTCCAGCACCGACTGGCGCGCCTGCGTCATGCGCAACCCTGCCGGGTCGGCCTGCCCCCTGACCCAACCGAGCTGTACCTTCGTAGGCATGGTGTGACGGGCGCGAATGGCCATGGCAAGCACAAGGCCGGGCGGCGTCAGGGTATAAGCGGCTAGCCAGTCGATAAACCGCCTGAGATCACCCGGTATGGCAGGCATATCGAGCCGCCCCAGCACCGGCTTGAGGCGTGTGAGCGCAATGGGGCGTGCAGCGGCGGGTGCAAAATCGGCGGGAACGTCGCTTTGCGTGTCCCACACGCAGCCGGTCTCCTGACGTCGCCCGAGCGGCACACTAACCAGGTCACCCGGTGCAACTGTGCCTTCAGGCGCAAGATAATCAAGGGCTGTGGGAAAAGGCAGCGGCAGCAGAACGCTGATGCGCACAGCTCTCTCGCCATCTGCCGTCAGCTTCACTAAGCTCGGTTCTGTCATGCTGCCCAAGCGCCCCCTTCTGCCCTGCCCTCTTAGCCGAGACGAGGTCCGCCGTCATGCTGATGCATGAATGTCTCGATTTATGGCTCGACTGGCTGACTCATGAGAAACGGGCGCGCCCCAACACTGTTCTGGCCTATCGCAACGATGTCGCGACCGCTCTGGCATTTCTGGGCGAGCATCTGGGGCAGGAGCCCGATCTCTCCGCCTTCGCGTCCCTGCGCACAAGCGATTTCAGGGCATGGCTGGCCTATGACACGAACCGAGCCGAAAACGGGAAAGGCACGCCCGATGGTCGTGCCCGTTCGCGCGCCAGAAGGGTCTCGGCATTACGGTCATTCTATCACTACCTCCATATCAGACACGGGGTCAGCGCCAGCGCCCTGCGCCAGCTCAAGGCACCAAAGACACGCAAGCGTCTGCCGCGCCCGCTCTCGCGCGACATGGCACGCAGTGCGGCTGTCGATATTGCAGCCCTTGAGCAGCACCCGCTTTGCGCCGCGCGCGACGAAGCCCTGTTCACCCTGCTTTATGGCGCGGGCCTGCGTATCGGCGAAGCATTGGCGCTCAATCTGCGTGACTGCGACCGTGCTGCGGAGTCCGGGTTGCGCGTTACCGGCAAGGGCGGGCGGGAGCGACTTGTGCCGCTTCTGCCAAACGTCCTCAAGGCACTGGCCCTGTGGCGCAGCCAGCATCCCTGTCCAGCCCCGGAGGCGCCGCTCTTCGTCGGGTTACGCGGCAAGCGTCTGCAACCCGCCGTGGCGCGCCGTGTCATGCAGGTCTGGCGCGAGCAGAGCGGTCTGGACAACAGCGCCACCCCTCATGCACTGCGTCACTCCTTCGCCACCCATCTGCTGGAGGGCGGTGCGGATCTGCGTGCCATCCAGGAACTCCTGGGTCACGCCAGCCTTTCTACGACGCAGGCCTATACGCTGGCCGATGAACGCCACCTCCTTGCCGTCTGGCAGGCCCATCCACGCGCAAGGAAATAACAAGAATGATGCGCCCTGTTGCCTTTCTCCTCGCCATCATGCTGGCGGGCTCAGGCCTGTCTCGTGCCCATGCCGGCCCCTGCACGCCCGAACGTATTGCCGACATTCCGCTCCATAATGACGGGCTCTTCCTGAACGCCCCCGTCGTGCTCGATGGACGTCAGGCGCGATTCATTGTCGATACGGGTTCTGAAGGCAGCCTGATCACACCAGAGGCCGCCTCAGCACTCAAGCTCGCAGCCGATCCGGCGCATCTGACCGTCATACAGGGGCCAAACGGGCGTGGTCAGCTCGCCCCCAACATGATGATACGCGCTCTGTCCTTCGGGCTGCTTCCTCTGGGCTCGCGCTCGATACCACTCGGCGCCCTGCCGGGGCTTCCGGTCCTGTCCCCCCCGATTGCCGGTCTCATGGGCGTCGATCTGCTGCGCGGGATGGATGTCGAGTTCAACGTCCCGCAAAAACGCCTCACGCTGTGGCGTTCACCCTCACGCGACGCACGCTGCCCCATCGCGCCTTCATGGCCTGCCGGTTACACAACCTTGCAGGCCAGGCGCGAAGGGGCCCGTCTGGCGCTGTCCTTCACACTGGACGGTCATGAGGGGCTTGCCTTGCTCGATAGCGGCGCACGCTCTCACATACTCTCACGGCGCTTTGCCAACGCCATGGGCATCAGTGACGATATCCTGCGCCGGGATCAGGGCGGCGTGACAAGCGGCGTGGATCTCAATGCACGCTGGTATCACTGGCATCATTTCCATGAGTTGCATCTGCAGGAAGAAAAGTCCGGTACCGGCAATCCTGTGTGGAAAGACCCGGTACTGACCGTGTCCGACATGCGAGACAACGCCGACATGCTGCTCGGAGCCGACTGGTTTGCCCAGCATGATATCTGGATCTCGTTCAGCGCCGGACAGGTCTGGGTGCGCTAACCCGGTGCACATCGGGACATATTGGAAGTCGGGGAGTGTTCCGTGGTGGAGCTGAGGGGAATCGAACCCCTGACCTCCTCATTGCGAACGAGGCGCTCTCCCATCTGAGCTACAGCCCCACGGAACGCGTCGGAAGCTACACGGTCCTGTCCCAAAGTCAAGATTCGCCTGCTTTATGGTCGCTCCAGCAACCGGTCGGAGGGCTTGCGCAGCTGACATGTTGTCTCGCGGCCCTGCCAAACGCTAAGCTAGGCATTCCATCGTTTTTCAAAGAGACCGGATTTGCTGATCATCACCGTTTACAACATCCTCATGATGCTGATTCAGCTCTTCACATGGGCGCTATTGCTTTACTGCGTGATGAGCATGCTGGTGGGTTTCCGGATTCTCGATCCGGGCAACCGCCTCGTTTACAATGTCGTGATTTTCCTGGGTCGCATTGTCGAGCCTGTACTGAACCCCGTTCGCTCAATCCTGCCGCAATTCGGCGCCCTTGATCTGAGCCCGCTCGCGGTACTGCTAGGGCTTCAGTATCTGGTTGTGCCAGTGCTCAACCGACTGGTCTTTGCGTCACTCCACGGCAGTTTTTAAGACGCATCGCCAGCGCACCTCGCGATCGCTGGCCAAGCCGATGGGCGTATCGATCACGACCGGCCATCGGCGACCCGCTTGCCTCTCCGAGCCAAAAGCTGGCCAGATATGTCGATCCGGCCAACAGAAATGGCAAACCTAGTCGGCGACGTCGCTCAGCTCGTGCCAACCGAGCTTGGCCGACAGCAACGATGCTGTCTGACGCACCTGAGGGGCCAGGGCTTTCATACGCAAAAGCGGCATATCGCCTGCCCCACCTGTCACACTGATTGATGCCACAATGCTGCCCGAAGCATCGCGCACCGGGGAGGCAACGCAGTGGATACCAATCTCGTCATCTTCCAGATCGAACACACAGTCGGTCGAGCGATAGAAGCGCATGCGATTGATCCAGCTCGACAGTCCGGCAGGCATATGGCGATAACTGGTGCGATAGAGACGCGCCCATTCGGTCTCCAATTCGTCGAGAATGAGCGCACGCCCCGTACCCGTGCGTGCAAGCGGGAGGTGCTGGCCTGTCCGGCTACGCACAGAAAGAGGCATACGCCCTTCCAGACGCATCAGATAGATGACCGCACTGTCTGCCCGAACACCCAGATGGACCATACGACCCGTTGTCTCGTTCAGATTCTGCAGCAATGGGGATGCGAGCCCCAAAAGAGGAGTTACAGCCTGTGCCTGGGTTGTGAGCGATGTCAGTTTTTCACCAAGACCATAGCGGCCCATGGATTTCAGGCGTAACCAGCCCTGCTGTAACAGGGCTGCTGTCAGGCGCTGTGTTGTGCTGCGTGTGCAGCCAATCTCCAGCGCCAATTCGGAAAGCGTATCGACGCCAGCCTTGACGGCCAGAATGATTGACAGGCCGCGCCCCAATGTCTGTGTACCCTGGGGCCAGTCTTTATCCGAATATGCCACATGCCGCTCCATGTTCTTTGAACGGTGCCTTGGACTTTGAAAGGGCTTCTCGTTCGCTTTTGAGACTTTTTATTGCTCCACAAGGGAGGCACAGAAGCATCTCATAACGTTATTCACGGGCGAATAAACACTTATCTTCGTTTTCCGGTCACATCTATGTAATCAAGACGTGGGTAGTTCCAATTTTGCTTCAAATCAGTGTTTATAGGAAGGAATTTTAATCTGGTAAAGCGTTGGCCAATATTTTCCGGTAACGAATAATCTATCATTTTCGCGATCATAGGCGATGCCATTCGGCACAGCGTCCGGATCGTCCAGGCCAACTTCTTCTTCAAGATTCGTCAGATCGACCCACGACTTCACTTGACCCGTTACGGGATCGATTCTGGCTATTTCTGGGGTCATCCATACATTTGCCCAGATTTCTCCATGAATATATTCGAGTTCATTCAGTCTGTTTACTGGAACACTATCGGCCGTTACACAGATTTTGCTGATGACATGTAATGACACAGGATCAAGATGCTTAAGACAAGGCGTTCCATCCGAGAGAATCAGTGTCTTGTCATCATGGGTCAGGCCCCAGCCTTCTCCGGCATAATGGAATCGTCCCCCCAGCGTCAGTGACGGGAAACTCCAGATGTAGCCGCTACCACTGCGCCATGTGACGCTGATCAGACGATCCTGCCAGTCCACAATGCCCTCACCGAAATGCCCGTCGGGCACGGTAGCCTGTGCGAGGGTCTTGCCCGTCTCCAGCGAGACCCGTCGTATGACTGATCGGCCCGAGAGCCCCGTGCTCTCGAAAAGCGCGCCATCTCGATAGAACAATCCCTCGGTGAACGCCGAAGGGTCATGGGGAAAACGGGCGATAATCTGTGCTGGCTCGACAGGCGGACTGGCATGGCCAGCAGGCGCGAACAGACAGGCTGTCATTGCCAGACCGGAAAACGAGGCAATACAGGCAAATGACAGGCGCATGGGAAAGCTTTTCGCTGACGGTTTCACCCGAACGCTATACGCCTGCCCCTCATTTTCCCACAATCACCCTCTCTCGATCCGGAACCAGGGCGATTGTTCAGCCCAATGGACGGGAAAAATGGCGCGACTATCTCAGGACGGGCGACCGTTTATCGCCATGAAGGCCTTGCCCACACGCCTTGCGACGTCGTGAATCTGTTCCTCGCTGCAATCGACGGGCAACTCGAAACGCTTGCGCTGGACAAGCCGTGTCTGACACAGCGCCATGAACTGCTCAGCGGCAAAAAGCGGGTCATCGGTGACGATGTCCCCCCGCTCGACCCAGTGCCCGATCCAGTCTGTCATGGTCTTGAGCGTGCGTCCGAAGCCGTGACGCCAGAATGTATCGGCCAGAACCGGAAAATGCGGCGCTTCGGATACGATAATACGATAGAGACGCAACGGGCCAGGCTGAAGGAGAACGGTGATAAACCGCTCGGCCAGCTTGGTGGCTGATTCCTCACATGTCATGGCCGTCAGGTGACTCTGACAAATGGCGGGCGCGAGTTTACCCCGGCTCAGATCCTCGATGACAGCGCCAAACAGCGCTGCCTTGTTCTCGAAATGGTTGTAGAGCGTCCCTTTCGACACGCCGGCACGACAGGCGATCTGGGACATGGAAGCCCCTTCATAGCCGGATTCGAGAAAGATCGCCTCGGCCCCATCAAGAATCTGGCGGCGCTTGGCGTTGCAGGCCGCACTGTCCCGAGCGGGGTCTTCGTTGTCGGGCGAGGCGAAAGTGTCGTTCTTGTTCAACCGGTCCATCCGTCTGGCGCATTGGTCTGATGCCGGTGGGCAACGCGCGAAATTTGAGGGCGGCCCGATGGCGGACCTTCAGAACTGACCGAACGGGTCGATCAGTGCAAGCCAAAACTGCCCAACGCGCGTTAATCCTTCAGAACTGCAACGAGAATGACTTCAATGTGTCCATGAAAGGTCTAGGCATTGCGCCTGCGGATCGCGATAAATTGGTTGAGACGACCCGTTTTCAGAGACATGAGATCCTTATGACCCCTACAAACCCGAATGCGTCGCGCCCCAGCCGAGCCCTGCCCCCGGGAGTTGTCACAGGTGATGACTATCTCACCCTGATCGAGGCCTGCAAGCAGGGCGGATATGCTCTTCCTGCCGTCAACGTCGTAGGCACCGACAGCGTCAATGCCGTGCTCGAGGCCGCAGCGAAGAACAACTCCGATGTCATCGTCCAGTGCTCCAATGGCGGTGCCCGCTTCTACGCCGGCGAGGGTCTGGCTGATCAGCACCGGGCCCGTGTGCTGGGCGCTGCCTCGATGGCCCGCCACGTCCATCTTCTGGCCAAGGAATACGGCATCTGCGTGATTCTTCACACAGACCACGCCGATCGCAAGCTTATCCCCTGGGTGGAAGGTCTGCTCGATCTGAGTGAGGCTGAGGTTGCCGCCGGGCGTCCGCCTCTTTTCTCCTCACATATGATCGATCTCTCTGCAGAGCCGCTTGAGGACAATCTGGCCGAATGTGCGCGCCTTCTACCCCGCATGGCCAAGCTCGGGATCAGCCTTGAAATCGAACTGGGTGTCACGGGTGGTGAAGAAGACGGTGTGGGTCATGATCTCGAAGATCATGAGGACAATGCCCATCTCTACACGCAGCCCGAAGACGTCCTTACCGCCTGGAACCGTCTCTCGCCGCTCGGTCATGTCACTGTGGCGGCGTCCTTCGGCAACGTGCATGGCGTCTACAAGCCGGGCAACGTGCAGCTTCGGCCCGAGATCCTGCTCCATTCACAGGAGCACGTCGCTGAAAAGACGGGCCTTGGCCCCAAGCCGCTCGCGCTCGTCTTTCATGGCGGGTCGGGGTCGGAAAAGGACAAGATCACCGCTGCCGTGTCCTATGGTGTGTTCAAGATGAACATCGACACCGATGTGCAGTTTGCGTTTGCCAATGGCATTGGCCAATACGTGCTCGATCACTCCAAGGCCTTCCTGCACCAGATCGACCCCGAGACCGACGCGCCCTACAAGAAGTTCTATGACCCGCGCAAATGGCTGCGCGTTGGTGAAAAGAGCATCGTCGACCGTCTGGAAGAAGCTTTTGCCGATCTGGGGTCGAAAGGCAGATCCATCGCTACCAGGGACTGAAGGACGTGACCTGCGAGATCGTCAGGGCATTCAGCGTCGTGCCAAGCCAGACCGCGCTGTTCGAGTCGACCTACGGGCCGGAAGGCCCGTGGGCGAGGCTCTATCGCAATGTTCGCGACTATCTTGGCACGCGCCTCATTGCCGATCTCGACAAGCCAGGCGACTATATCGCCATTGATGAATGGACGTCGCACAGGGCCTATCTGGATTTCCAGAAGGATCATCCCGATGCCTTCGCCGCTCTCGATGAGGCCTGCTCGCCCCTGCTCCAGAACTGGCATTTCATCGGGGCATTCCAGGTCGTGGCAACGGCCTGAAGCCATCTCCGAGCTTGCAGGAACAGGCAAACGCATTGTGTGCTGTCGCAGCGACACAGCCTTGGCCGGGTCAAGTAACAATATGAAGAAAATCGGATGAATCGGGCAGAAAGTCCTTGCATCCGGGGGGCATGACCTTTAATCGGGCGGCCTTGGCCCAAGGGGGCATGTTGCCCAACAGGCTGTCTACTGGTTTAGAGGTACGTGATGAACGCACTTGCTCAACTGGGGATGGTATCGGGACTCCCGAGAGATAACCAGACTGTCACATCGAACACATCTCATGAAGAGGTGTGCAAGGATTACTTCATTGAGCGTGATGGTGAACGCTTCGCCGGTCATCACCTGCTGATCGATTTCTGGGACGCCACGAATCTGGACGATCCCGCAGCGATCGACGCCACGCTTTGCGAGGCAGCGGTTACCGCAGGGGCAACAATCCTGCACAGCCACTTCCATCACTTCACGCCCAATGGCGGCGTGTCGGGCGTGATCGTGCTGGCCGAAAGCCACATCTCGATCCACACATGGCCCGAGCGCAATTTTGCCGCCGTTGACGTGTTCATGTGCGGCGCCTGCGACCCGAATCTGACGATTCCGGTCATGCAGCGTCTTTTCCAGGCCGGTCGCGTCGTCTCTGACGAAGTGCGCCGTGGTCGTGAAAAGATCTCGCCTGCAGGCTGAGCGCGTTACGCTGCGCTCAAAAGCAGACAAGGCCGGGCCCGTTGCCCGGCCTTTTTTTTGATAAAATTGGGAGAGACCGCCTCATGTCTGAATCCTGGATCAACGAAACCCTCTACCCCGACTGGGGCCAGCGTTTTCGCGTCACGCGCGAACTCGCACGCGTCAAGAGCGACTTTCAGGACATCGTCGTCTTTGAAAGCGACTTCCACGGCCGCGTGCTCGTTCTCGATGGCGTCATCCAGATCACCGAGCGCGATGAATTCGTCTATCAGGAAATGCTCACGCATGTTCCGCTTCTGACCCACCCCGATGCCAAGCGCGTGCTGATCATCGGCGCAGGCGATGGTGGCGTGCTCCGTCGCGTGCTTCAGCACAAGACCGTTGAAAAGGCCGTCATGGTCGAGATCGACGGGGCGGTTATCGAGCTTTCCAAGCAGCATCTCCCCAATATCGCTGGCGACGCCTGGAATGACCCGCGCGCCGATGTCATCGTCGGCGATGGTATCGACTATGTCGCCAAGGCGGCGGACGGCTCGTTCGATGTCATCATCGTCGACTCGACCGATCCGATCGGCGTGGGCGAAGTGCTCTTCACCGATGCCTTCTACAAGGATTGCGCCCGCATCCTCTCCGCTCAGGGTCTGATCGTGAACCAGTGCGGCGTGCCATTCATGCAGGCGGATGAACTGCGTGAAACCAGCCTGCGCCGTGCCAGCTTCTTCCCGCATGTCTCGGCCTATGTTGCCGCCGTGCCGACTTATGTCGGTGGCTTCATGACGCTCGGCGTTGCCGCCAAGGGCGTGAACCCGACAAAGCAAACCGTCGAGGACGTGCGTACCCGCGCAGAGGCCGCAGGTATTCTGGGCACGACACGTTACTGGACCCCGGAAATCCATGTCGGCAGCTTCAACCTGCCGCCCTATATCGCTGAGAACCTGCCCAAGCAGGAAGGCTGATCAGCGTCCCCGGACAGACATCTGTATGTCCGGGGTATGCAGGGCTCTGCCCTGCACTCGCGGAGGGAATTTCCCCTTCGATCCCCGTATCGGCTCTTAACCAGATTTGCGAAGGACGACTGTCCTTCGGCGGGGCATGGGGCAGCGCCTCCTGTCAGGATGGCCCTGACTGGGCTCTAATAGCCCGAACCGCTCAGCAGGCGAATGACGATAGCCTGCCATTCTTCCATCAGATCACCATGGCCCATCGCGTGACCGGCACGCCGGTACCAGTAGCGGGCATTGTCAGTGTCACCCTCGACGCGATGAAGCCAGCCATGAACCCAGTTACATTCCGGGTCACGCTCATTGGCTTGCACGATCTCGTGGGCGGCCGCCCAGTCCTCCCGTTTGGCCCACCACAGTGCAAGCAGCGCGGGTGACACAGGATCGGGCGGAATACCGTCTTGCAGGCTTTCCTTGAATACGGACAGGGTCATGCTCATCGGACAACCTCCCAGTCATACCGGACTCCGGTCATATTCTCGGAAGCCTGCCAGAGCTTGGACGCAAGGGGAAGCCCCGTGGCCCTAGGTGGAATAACGGCAAGCCCCGGTGGCCCGCGTCGTTCCCCACGACCGATCGGCCCGTAATAGCCCCCATCACGCGCCTTGGGAGACAAGGCCGCATAGAGAATAGGCTCGGCACCCGCAGTAACATCCTGCCCCAGCAGCCGGAACAGGGCATTGCCGACACGATCCTGCCCATAAGCCAGCAGGCGTGAAACAGGCGTCTGTGCCGCGCTCAGCGCGGCGCTGTTGGAGATGATGGAGCTGGTGGACCAGCCAGGATGAGCGGTGCGAACATGCAAAGGCGCTCCCGCCTCGTGAGCACGCCGGTTAAGCTCAAGGCTGAACATCAGGTTGGCCAGCTTGCTCTGGCTGTAGCGGTCGAAGCGGCGATAACGCCCGACGGCGTTCAGATCATCGAGTGGAATATCGCCCCGCCATGCAGCGAGAGACGCCACCGTGACAATATGGGCCTGACCGGCAATGAGCGAAGGCAGAAGCCGGCCGGTCAGCGCAAAGTGCCCGAGATGGTTGGTGCCGAACTGGAGTTCGAATCCGTCCTGTGTAGCGCGTCGCTGCGCCGGGGCCATGACACCGGCATTGTTGATGAGCACATGCACGGGCTGGTCGGCCATGCGCTCGGCAAAGCGTGCAATGGATGCCAGCGAGGCAAGGTCAAGCCCCTCAAACCGCAGGATGGCATCAGGAAGGGCCGCCTGGATCGTCGCCAGCGCCGCGCGTCCCTTTTCGGCATTGCGCCCTGTCACGATCACCTCGGCACCGGCCCGGGCCAGGCCAAGCGCCGTCGCAAGGCCAAGTCCGCCTGTTGCACCTGTGACAATTGCCGTTTTACCCCGGCAGGATGGATAAGCGTCACTCATGCCCTGGCCTTTCCTGAGCGTTCCTCGGCCTTGGCTTCCTTCAAGGCCTCATCGGTCAGACGCTTTTCATTTTTCTTGAGAAAATAGAGACAGACGCCAAGAAAGATCACGACGAGTGAGCCGATACCGATGGCCAGAGGCCCGGATAGACTGAGGATTTCCTTGCCGAGGAAATAGGTCGCGATGGCGTACCCACCGGCCCATACCACGCCACCAAGCGCATTGTGCCAGAGAAAGGAGCGCCAGGGCATATGGTTTGCCCCGGCAAGCAGGGCCACGAATACGCGCAGGATCGCGACAAAGCGCCCGACAAAAACGACGGTTCCGCCATGACGCTTGAACAGGTAGCGACCCAGCAGCAGGCGCTCATGGGTCAGGCCAACCTTGCCACCATGCTTTTGCAGAAGCTTGAACCCGATCGAACGTCCGATCAGATAGCCGAAATTATCGCCCATGATGGCACCCGTCACGGCCGCAACAGCGACCCATCGGATTTCGAGATGATGCGTGGTCGCGGCATAGAGGGCCGCCCCGATGATCAGGCTCTCGGCAGGCAGAGGCAGGCCCATGCTCTCGAGCATGACAACGACGCCGACAATGCCGTAGCCATATTCCTTGAGCAGATGTTCCAGATAATGCAGCAGGGCTCTGATCCTTGCAGGCGTAGCGATAAAGAGGTCGACTTGATGCCTGAAAGCCGCTCCCAGGAAAACTCGTCAGATGGTTTCTCCCGGATTATCCTGAATCCCATGACGAATCCATCTTCGATCCCTTCCGGTTCCTGGCCTTCCTGGGTGTCATCCGACCTCGTTGCAGGGCGTAGCGTGTCCCTTTCCGAGCTTCAGGCACAGGGAGACAGGTTATACTGGCTCGAAGGCAGACCGCAGGAAGGGGGGCGCACGGCCCTTGTCAGCCTCAAACGCGGCGAAACGCCACGGGATTTGCTCCCCATCGATTACCAGATCGGCACAAATGTCCATGAATATGGTGGCGGTGCCTATGGGGTATCTGCCTGCCAGAAAGTCGTTTTCAGCAATCGCAAGACCGGGGCTGTCTCACTCTATCATCCCGATGGCAGCATCACCCCCATGGCCTGCACAGCAGGCTGCGCCTACGCGGATTTCAGTTTCGATGCCACTGGCAGCGGCGTTTTCTGCGTCAGGGAAGATCATCGCGGGGAAGGCGAACCCCGAGCCGCCATTGTCTGGCTCGACAAGCAGGACGAAATCGTTCTGGTCGAAGGTGATGATTTCTACGCCGCACCGCGCCCTGCACCCGACAACGGCCATCTGGTATGGATAAGCTGGTCGCACCCCGACATGCCCTGGGATGCCACGAAACTCTTCATCGCACCGCTATCATGGCAGGCACGACGCCCGCATATTGGCGCAGCACGCATACTCGCAGGCGATGATACGCGGTGCAGCTGTGTCGATCCTGTCTGGGAAAGCGCTGATACGCTTCTGGTCAGTCTGGACACGCAGGGCAGCTGGCGGCCCTGCCGCTTTCATATCCCGAGTGAGGCAGGAACACCGATCAGCCCCGACTATCTGCCAGATCCGGGAGGAGAGACAGGCTTTCCACACTGGGTTTTCGGTCAGCGCAGCCTGTCGCCAATCGGGCAGGGGCGTGTCATGGCCCAAATCATCACAGAGGGTCTGAGCCGTACCGCCCTGTTTGAAGATGGAGTCTGGACGACATGGCCGCATATCGATGCCGCTCAGGTACCTGTCTGGTTTGGTGACGAGCCTGCCTGGATCGAGACTGCCCCCGATGCCCCCCCCGCCATCGTCATTGGCCACCCGCAACGGATCATAAGACGTGCTTTCGATTTTCCATCGGACATCGATGCGCAGGATTGTGCGATAGCCCGACCGATCACTTTCCCTGTCGACGCTGATGCATCTGGCGGGGACAGTATCCTGTCTCACGCGCTTTTCTATGCCCCAGCAAACCGGCATCACAGTCTTGCTGACAACGAAAAGCCGCCTCTGGTGGTCATGGCGCATGGTGGCCCCACGGGACGGGCCAGCACAGCTTTCTCCTTCAAGGTGCAGTGGTGGACCAGTCGCGGCTTTGCCGTGCTAGATGTCAATTACCGGGGATCGACCGGGTTCGGGCGCACATACCGCGAAGCCCTTGAGGGGCAATGGGGTGTCGTCGATGTGCAGGATTGCATAGCAGCCGTGCGCCATGTCGTCGCACAGGGGCTGGTCGATCCCGCACGCTGCGTCATACGGGGCAGCAGTGCAGGAGGGCTTACCGTGCTCATGGCGCTGGCGATGTCCGATGTCTTTGCGGCGGGTTGCTCGCTCTACGGTGTGACCGATCTGCGCGCCCTGGCAGAGGAGACGCATAAATTCGAGTCCCGCTATCTCGATCGGCTGATTGGCCCCTACCCCGAGCAGGCCGCTCTCTATCTGCAACGCTCACCGATCAGCCATGTCGAGACGATCAGATCGCCCACACTGTTTCTGCACGGAGACCAGGACAAGGTCGTGCCTCTGGCGCAAGCACAGGCCATGCATGATGCGCTTGTGGCGCGAGGGCGGCAGTCCGCCCTGCACATCTACCCCGGTGAGGGTCACGGTTTTCGTCAGCAACAGACCCTGCAGGACAGCTTCAAGCGCGAGCTGGCCTTCTACCAGCAGGTCTTTGCATCATCGCAAAACGCCTGACAGGAACGAATACGGCCCGGTCGAGGCGCATCGCAGAACGCGCCTCGATCCTGAAAACGATCAGGGTGTTGCGGAAGAAGGGGCACCCATTGCGCTGACAGGCGCAGAAAGCGCCGTATTCAGGACATCTGCGAGCCTCACCCCCGCCTGCTGCAGGCGCGTCTCGATCACGGGAAAAGCAATATCCGTGTAGGCCGCGCCGAGATCCTTCCTGTTGCCGCCGGGCAGCGCGCCATAGGCAATGGAACGGGCCAGACCGTGGCTTTCATCGGTCCACTGCACAACAGCCTCATGCATGGTGTCGGGAGAGAGCGCGCCGGACCAGAATGCAGCCTGGCCAGGGGTGATCTGGCTGTTCAGCCGGTCGGCCTCTTCACGGGCTTTGGCAAAATCGATCGTATAATGCGGCCCCACGACCAAGTGGCGCTCATGGTCCATGATCCCCTCATCCCACAATGAATGAAGGTTCTCATGGCCGTGCCGGTCCTGACCGAAATACGATACCTTCACCATGTTGCCGCCCTTATCGTGGTCGCGCTCGGCAGCATGGAGGGGCTGATGCAGATCGCCCACCAGATGCACCACCCATTTCAGGGCAGCAAGACGCGCTTCGGGCGTCGCGTTCGGGTCTGCCAGCACGTGTTCCATCTCAGGCAGTTTTTCGGTGACGCAGATATCATTGCCGCAATCACGCGCCTTGTCATATGTCGCAAAGGCGGCATCGGTATCGACATAGTGCCACGGCAGCGTCTGGGGCAGGCCGCCTTTCTCCGGCGGTACGTGACCGATCGTATCGGGCCATGACGCCACCTGATCGAGGCTCTGATGATGCTCAAGCGCAAGAAGCTGCGTCACGGCACTGGCAGCCTGCGGCGTAAGGCGGCTCTGTGCGATATCAGCGACGATGGCATGCCCATAGGGACCCCAGGCCTGGGCAGGTTTTGAGGCAAGGGTCAGCGCGGCAACAGAAAGCAGTGCCGGGAGGGCGAAAAGCGAACGACGTGTCATGAGGCCTCGGAAACGAAAGCAGCAGGAAGTGCAACTACCGTTTCACTCCCGGACCGAGGATGCAAGGGATGTTATGATGACACCCTCCTGTCTCGCCCCTTAATGACAGCGCGGGTAACGGGCCACCCTGAAAGACCCCGTTCGCTCGCCCGGACGATCAGGCGCCCAGTCGAACCGACCAGCCAGCCGACCAGCTTTCACCGGGTTGAAGATGCAGCAATCCCGGCTTTTTCTCGAAAGCGCCATCAAAATCGGCCGGACTGGAATATCCCATCCAGGGTTCGAGGCAGAGGAAATCGGAGCCGGGCTTCATCCAGATGCCAAGCTGCTCGAAACCATGCCAGGAGAAAACCAGCGCCTCGCCCGTACGGGCATGAAAACGCAGCTTGCGGCTCACCGGATGCAGGAAGATCAGCGCGTCATGGTCGAACAGGCTGTCATCGAGCGGCAGAATTCCATCCTTGACCGGGTTGGGACGCTCCCCCGGCGCAATCAGCCCTTCCTCGAGCACGGCGAGAGGCTCTGGCTCGGGAGCCTCGAATTCAAGCACATGGTCTGTCTTGTCTGTTCCCGGCACCAGCGGCCAGATGAAGGCCGGATGAGCCCCGAGCGACGCATGGAGAAGGCTCCGGCTGTCAGGATTGCCCAGCGTATAGGCAAGGTGCAGGCCATCTTCATCGAGCGTGTATTTCAGCGTGAGCCGGAAGGCGAAAGGAAAGATCGCCCGGCTTGTCGGATCATCCTCAAGCACCAGCGTGCAACCCGTCTCATGGCGTTCGACCCAGCGAAACACGCGGTCACGGGCAAAACCATGCTGCGTGAGGGTATAGTCGAGACCATCGATCAGGGCATGATTGTCACGCAGACGCCCTACAATCGGGAACAGGACGGGAGAATGGCGTGGCCAGGCGCCCCCGCTCCAGATGAGCTCGCGCCCCGTTTCGTCACAAAGTGAACAAAGCTCAGCACCGTGGGCAGCAACGCGCGCCTTGAATCGCCCATTGCTGAAGACATGGCTGTCGGACATCACTCATCGCGCTCCTGTTTCCGGCCTGCGGCAGCGATCACCCGGCAAGAGGCGATCTGGCTAAAGGTCCAACGACCTTCCCCAAAAACCATCGCAGATCAAGAGACTGTTTCGTGAGGGAGCGGTAACCCGACGTCAAGTTCCAGCCCCGCCAGACGCTGCCTGACCAGATCGGGCAGCACCGTTTCCTCCCCGCAACAGGGCGCCCTTGCCGCCTACACACGGGACTTAAGCCGCGCGCGCATGGCCAGCAGAATGTCAGACTTTGCCTCATGTACGGCCTTGCGCCACCACATGAATGCCACCCGATCAGCACCGCGATCACAGAGCAGGGTCGCATAGCTATGCTGGACCCTGTATCGCCTGCCTCAGCCGAACGTCGATGCCATATCCCGGCCAGCGCAACGTTTCAGGCGACCTCCCAGCCTTCCCCGAGAAAACGGGCGTAGAGACTCATCGATTTGACGTGTCGCGCTTCGGCGCCTGCCGTGAAAAGCGAGAGCGCCCGTATCAGATCCCGTGCCACACCCATGCCCCGTATGGTCAGGATCGCCAGATCATAACATCCCCAGACATCGCCTTTGAGAGCCGCTTGCTCAAAGCAGGCAGCAGCACGAGTCAGATCCGGCGTGCCCCCCCCAGCAAGAGTGGTAACAACGCCCAAGCATATTCAGGCCAGGGGAGGCATATACACGCCATCGCGTCACACCTGCCCCGATTGCACCTGTTCGAGCACATGGCCGGCACAGGCTCTCTGACGGATCCCCTTACGATAGCCTAAGGCAGATTACCGTGACACAGGGTCGGCGCGTTACGCCCCGACACGGCACTTCGCCTGCCACGCCCCCTGGCACGAGGTCGCATGGTGCGCGCCACGCCGACTCCCGGCAGGCGATTGAAGGGCCTGATCAGACGTATTGCGTCGATACCCTGCGGGAACGTTTCGAATATTTCGCAAAAAACCACACATATTTCGCAACAAATCAATTGAGACTTAGTCGCGCTTTCATTAAGTAGTTGCGAAATCCTCGCAACTGAAATGGAGCGTCGCGCACGATGCGATCCCTCTCGCGCACATCCCTGTCCCTGCTACCGATGCTCACCGGGATCATTCTCGGTGCGACTCAAACCCACGCCGCTGACGACAGTTCGGCGGACCGCAAGGACAGGAAACCGCAGCGTCAGCGGAAGCTCGAAAAGCAAAAGTCCGAGGAGAAGTCCGACGAGCATATCACCGTGCTCGGCAACGGCTTCAACACACTCAAAGACCCGATCGGCCTGTCGCGCATGCCGCAGGACGCGCTTGATACGCCGCAGCAGATCAATATCGTACCGCAGATGCTGATGAAGCAGCAGAACGTGAAATCGGTGGATGAAGCCCTGCGTAACGTGCCGGGTGTGACCTCCTCGATTGGCGAGGGCGCGGGCGGCATGAATGGCGACCAGTTCCTGATCCGCGGCTTTCAGGCCCAGAACGATATCTATCAGGACGGGCTGCGCGATTTCGGCGTCTATAGCCGCGATGCGTTCAACCTCGAGACGATCTCGGTCATCAAGGGCCCTTCATCCGAGGTGTTCGGCAACGGGACGACGGGCGGCGCCATCAATATGGTGACCAAGACCCCCACCCTGCGCGACCATTATGCCGCCGAGTTCAATGGCGGGTCGGGCTCCTATTATCGGGGCGTCCTCGACGTGAACAAGAAGCTGGATGACCACACCGCATTGCGCATCACCGGCATGGGCAACGAGAACAATATTGTCGGGCGCGATTTCCTCTATTCGCATCGCTGGGGTATTGCGCCCTCCATCGCCTTCGGTCTGGGCAGCAAGGCCACACTGGTACTGCAATACATGCACCAGCAGGAGAACTCGATCCCGGATTTCGGTGTGCCTGTCGTCACGCCACCCGGTGCGAAAACTGGCGGTCCGATCACGGAATACGGCATTCGCCGCACCAATTTCTACGGCACGAACAACGATCAGAACGCCACCAATGACAACATGGAAACGGCGCGTTTCTCGTACAAGCTCAACGACCATATCAAGTTCTTCGATGATCTGCGCGGTGGCCAGTTCTACCGGACTTTCGCGGCCTCCAAAGCCACCTGCGACACGACCTGCGTGAACAATTACTTCCTCGGTCACGCCGGTTCGGCGCTTGTTGCCCGCTCAGGCCCCAACGGCGCCGGAAACGGCAAGGGGCCGGGCACATACATGGCGCCCCTGCCCTATCAGCAGACAAGCTGGTCGGTACAGAATGTCGGCTCGATGGTGGCCGATTTTCATACGGGTTTTCTCAAGCATCAGATCGTGACAGGTTTCGATCTCGAACGCGTCAACGATGTGCGCTCGCAATCGACCTATCTCAAAGCAAAGCCCTATGCCTCGCTGGTCAACCCCAACCCCTATGTCGGCAATCTGCTTCTCGTGCCTGGCGATCTGAATCCGGGTGGGCTGGTCAGCCTCGGTGCTCTGGGGGCCAAATCACATTCAAACGGCTATGGCTTTGATACCGGCCTGTTCTTCTATGACCAGATCTGGTTCACCAACTGGCTGTCGGTGAAGGGTGGCTTCCGCTGGGACCGCTGGCAGACCAGCTATAATCTGACAGGCGGCAATGTCGCGACCAATCCTGATATTCATTACCATCAGGTCAGCAGCGTCTTTAACCCCAATGTCAGCCTCGTCGCGACGCCCGATGCGCATCAGACCTATTATTTCACCTGGGCAACCTCGACCACGCCAAGCGGCATGTATGTGACCAACGGCTCCGTGCCGATACGCCCCGGCACAAACAGCTTTGCGAGCCCGGAGAAAGCCAATCTCTACGAGGTCGGTGCGAAATACAGCGCTTTTCATGACCGCATGGGGTTCACGGCCTCGCTGTTCCGACTGGAAAAGAACAATGCCATCAATGCCGACCCGGTTACCGGGCAGGTTCAGGGATCGAGCGACCGGCAGCGAAATCAGGGGCTTGAGCTTTCCGTCGGTGGCATGATCACACGCCACTGGAACATCTCAGCCACTTACGCCCTGTATGACAGCGATACTTTGGCTTCGGATACGGCTGCTGCAGTGGGCAAGCAGGTGCAGTATGTGCCCCATAATCAGGCGACTCTCTGGTCGGTGTACGAGGCCTTCCCGAATACGCCGTACAATCTCTCATTCGGTGGCGGCATGACATGGCGCCAGCATGTCTGGCTCAACACGACCAACACCCTGAAGGTCCCGGCCAATCTGGACTTCGATGCCGTGATTTCCCATCGTCTGGGCCAGCACTGGAAAATTGCGCTGAACGGCTACAATCTGGCTAATCGTCTGAACTACCAGAGCCTGTTTTCCAATCGCGCCACCCCTTCGGCCGGCCGCTCCTTCCTTGGCCAGATCAGCATGAGCTACTGATCCGGTGAGGTCTCAGCCCTTCCCATGTCAGGCCGGCGTTGGAAGGGCGGTATCACAGGCTCGGAACGTTTAGGGCTGTAGATCAGGCGTAGAGACGCGCAGAATGCGCCTCATGCGTGAGGGCTGAATTCCTGTTGTGTGACCTGCTCCTATCGTTGATCGCTGCCGGGTCGGCAGTTGTCACATAGGGGCCAGCCACATCGATGCGCAGTGCGAGAAGCGTGATACCGCCAGCGCGCCTCTCAGGCAGGAAGAGGCTGGCATTGCCATCAGTCCAGCGCCGCCCACATGCCTCGATCGGCTTCCAGCCCTCGGCGATCCCGCCTGCCAGAACATGCGGCAATTCGATCGTCCCCCAGCTGTCATAAATCCTGATGTCGCTGACCAGCACGCCCAGCATGCGCCGGTCATCGACATAAGGGCCTACTGCATCGCTCGGCCGGCTCCTGTTCGAAACAATACGGATATCCTGCGCCTCTTCCGGCACGGTAAAGACATATTGCCCGTTCTGCCGCTGACAGCCGGCAATCCATTCGCCTGACTCCGTGACGATATGCAGGTCAGGATCATGGGTGACGTGCCGTTGCGATACCCCTCCCTGCCCAAGCGAAAGGGTTTCGGCCCGACGCATCAGGCGCTCGTGGATGGGCTCGACAAAACTGCGCTCGATCACCAGAGGGGCTGCGGCAGAATCCTGCCATGTCAAAACGCGACCACCCAGCACATGGATCGTGCCAGCCTGACGAAAACGTCGTCTGTCTCCGGTGTCCAGATAGCTCTCGCTCAGCGCCCCGTCAGACATGAGAATGGCGTGGTCTTCAGTCTCGATATGAAAATACTCATACTCAGCGACTGTCTTGTCGTAGTGGATGGATGTGCCATTCACGAGCATGCGCACAGGAATAAAGGCCCCATCCAGAAACAGGCAATGCTCTGCAGTGATCATCAGATCCCTGAACGGCTTGCCTTCACCAAGCGCATCCCTGACAACGCGCACCGGATAGCCGGAGAGATCATCGGGCTTTCCCGCATCGATAACTGCGCGTGTCCGCCCGGCCCAGATCACCCTGCGCGGCGTGCAGCTTTCACCCTGATACGCCATGACGTGATCGCCGATGCGGATATCCTCGACCGGTATCAAGCCGTTTTCTGTCTCGATCAGGGTGCCGGCCAGAAAACAGGGGGCAGGTTCAGTGGTGGTGAACGTACCGCCCGATACCGAAAGCTGACCGCCATTGCGAACAAGCGTCGGATCGCTGATCGAGGCGCCTGACGAGACCCATACCGTGAAACCGCCATTTGTGGCGGCCCCGATATACGGCGCTTCGATACTGCCCCCGCTATAGACATAGGCATCGGAATACCCGTCCGTGCCTGAGCCACTATTGAGGTAGGTATCACTGACCGAGCGTGCGCCCGAATAGAGATAGACGACATCAGAATTCAGAACATTGGCCGAGAGGGTGGCGCCGTTCATGGCTGAGACATAGCCATTGAGCAGCAGCGAGTTCTGCATCACGCCACCGCTCATCACCGAAACAGTCGCCACGCTGCCACTGATCGTCGCCCCGGAAACCACAGCACCGCTCGATATGGTCAGGGTCGATATACCCGACAGAACGACGCGTCCGCTGGCTGAGACAGCACCGCTCACATACCAGGTGGTGTTGTTTGACAGCACCGCCGACCAGGTGCCCCCGGTGAGCACTGTGGCCCCTTGCGTAGAAGGCGCAACGGAAGCGTTTGCACTACCATAGGCTGTTGCCATCGAGAGTACGCTGCCATTGCCCGCATCGATATCCGCTGCAACCGCTCCGGAGGAGAGATAGGCCGCAGCACCCGAACCAAGCGTAAGCCCTGATACAGTGGCACCTGAATAGGCAAAGGCGCTCAATCCGGATTGAGCGCCATCGGTCATGGTCGCCTCTAGCAGACTAGCACCGGAGGACACATAGACATAGGCATTGCCATCAGCCACGGAACCGCTGTTGAGAAACACGTCCCGCACCGAACTGGCCCCGGCAGAAAGGGTGACCTCATCTGAATTGAGCGTGTTTCCTGAAATAATGCCGCCACTGGCGACACGCAGATAACCGTTGACCTCGGTGGAGGAAATCATGGCGCCGCCGCTCAGCACCGAAACCGTGGGGATACCCCCCGAGAGCATGGCGCCTGACACGACAGCACCATTGGAGATCGTGAGGCTGTTGACGCCTGACAGTACGACAGCCCCGGTAGCGGAAACGCTATTGCTCACATACCAGGTGACACCATCACGATCGATTGCCGACCAGTCACCACCCTTCAACACGGTTGCCGATGTTGTCGCCACAGCCTCTGTCTCCCTGTGATCGCGCACAAGAACAGACTGGGCAACCACATTGTGGGTTCTAACGCCTTGCTCAAATCATATGCAATGGAATTGACATGCCATGACACAAAGCCTGACCTGGACGGGCCGGCTCGGCCATTCTTGATAGGCGTTACGGCCCGACCTGCGCTATGCAACCGGCAACGTCATTTTCAAGGTTTCAGGGACAGTCATCATGTCGCAGCCGCCGGTCTGCATCGCCGCCCTTTATCGCTTTACCCCCTTTGCCGATCCTGCCGCTCTGCGGGCATCGCTGCTTGAGGCCTGCCTGCAGCACGGCATCAGGGGGACGCTGCTTCTGGCACGCGAAGGGATAAACGGCACCATTGCAGGCAGCGCCGAGGGCATCGAGTCCATTCTGGCCCATATTCGCAGCCTTCCCGGCTGCGATGCGCTGGAGTGGAAACTCTCCTGGGACGACGCCATGCCATTCAACCGCATGAAGGTACGCCTGAAGCGCGAAATCGTCACAATGGGTCAACCCGATATCGACCCGCTGGCCGGTGTAGGGCGCTACGTCCCTGCCGCCGAGTGGAACGCGCTGATTTCCGATCCCGATACCATCCTCATCGACACGCGAAACGACTATGAAGTGGCGGTAGGCACCTTCAAGGGCGCCATCGATCCCGACATTCAGAGCTTTCGTGAATTTCCCGACTGGTTTCGTGCCCGACGCGCTGCGCTGGAAGCCGAAGGGCGCAAGCCCAAAATCGCCATGTTCTGCACAGGCGGCATACGCTGCGAAAAATCGACTGCCTTCGCCCTCTCCGAAGGGGTTGAGGATGTCTATCATCTCAAGGGCGGCATCCTGAAATATCTGGAAGATGTGCCCGAAGCTGAAAGCCTGTGGGAAGGCGAGTGTTTCGTGTTCGACCAGCGCGTGACCGTGCGCCACGGGCTGGAACCCGGTGCCTATGATCTGTGCCACGCCTGCCGTCGCCCGGTATCGGCACAGGACAAGACCTCACCGCTGTTCATTGACGGAATCCAGTGTCCTGCCTGCGCGGCCGAACGTACCGATGAACAGCGCGCGCGTTATGCTGCGCGCCAGCATCAGGAAGATCTTGCCCGTGCCCGCGGTACCCATCACATCGGCGGTGATGCCTGACTCGACTGAACAACGCCTGAGGGAGATCATCATGATTGACGAGCCATCCGGGTATCACTGGGCCTCCGATCCGTGGTTCACCGAAGCCCTGGACCGCTTCATCGAGGAACGCGACAAGGGGCGCACAACCCTCACCCTGGATCTGGAGGCCATCGAGGACAGTATCTTCAACGGTGACGGCGCCGCCTATCGTCTGATGGAGGCTATGGCGAGCGTCATACGTGAGGAGGGCCATGACGGCTGTCGCGGCGCACCACGCGTTCTTCTGGCAACGCTTCAGCGCCTGAGCGAGCTCAAGGGTAGGGAAACACCGTAATCAACAGGCGCTCGGAATAGTGTGTATGGGGCGTCGCCCCACACCCCACCAAAGGACGGTCGTCCTTTGGAAACCTGTCCGCGAGGGTAGGATGCGGGAGTAACGCCGTCTTTCAGAATTGCGAGGCGAGGCTATCAGAGCAGGCGGGCGAGTTTCAGGAACACCCAGGTCAGGATCATGGCGATAAAGCACACGGCTCCGGCTTCAAGCGTGCCATAGGCGCCGCCCGCGAGATACATCCCGCCTGTGTTCATGCCAAAGAACCCGGTCACCAGAGTTGCCGGGAACATGAGGATGGTGGCCGCCGTCAGGATATAAAGACGCCTGTTGGTTTCTTCCGCCTGTGACGACCCGAGTTCATCCTGCAACGAGCGGGCACGATCGAGAAGGGCGATCATGTCATCGAGCGCGGCGTGAACCTGACGCTCGGTACGGTCACGCAATTCATCCTCGGCCCATTCGGGCAGTTCGAGATCCTCGTCGCGCAATACGCGATCGATGGGGGTAACCACGCGACGCAATTCGGTGGCACGGCGTCGGCCCTTACCCACAATACCGCCAAGATGACCCAGATCGGTGCGGCGCTCGATCAGCAGCAGCGCATCCTCGGCGCGGTCCAGTTCGTCATCCAGCTTGCCGATCTGGCGGCGCACACTGCCGGTAAATTCGCGAAGGGCGCGGTCGATCACACCCGCAGGGCTGCGGGGAATGGAGTCCGCACGAAGGGTGCGAAAAGCCGCGCCGAGCACGGGGATGGGATTGCGACGCGTGGTGATGAGAAGATCGGGGCGCATGGCAAAGCGCCAGGCGCAGATATCGCGGTCTTCCTCCGAAACGGCATCGTCAAACGCAGGCAAGGCCCCCCAGACAAGGCCGGGCATGGCTTCCAGCATGACGCCATATTCTGTCTCGGCCAGCATGGCACTGACATCCTCGGGCAGGCAGGGCAGGGTCGCCACATGCTGTCTGGCCGAGCTATGCACCGTGTCGAAATGAAGCCAGGCCCAGCTTTCCGAGGGCTTGGGATAATTCGAGGGCGGCGTGCGGTCGTTGAGCAGGCTCTCGATTTCATGCGGCTCAAGCGGCGAGGGGTCCTCACCCGGCCGGGCCCTGACGGCCCAGACCAGCCCATTGGCAATGCCATGGGGCAGCGCGCCTGACGGCTTCATATCCTGGCCCGCCACAACGGAGAACGGCATCTGTGAGCGTGTGTTGGACATGCCATCCTCCATCCTGAGGAAATCTTTGTTCTGGGCGAACGCTGTTCGCTGTCTCGCATGGGTGAGGAGCCCAGGCAACCGCTTTCAAAGCTTAATGTAGCCGCAAGGAAACCGGAACGCCGCCGGTTTGTTACCAGTTCATCGTGATGTCCCGCAAAACGAACAATCAAGCCTGACATCGTTACCCCGTTTTTCGACAGGAGCCTGTCATGAAACACGTATTCAAAGCCGCTATGGCCGTCTCTGCCCTGCTTGCCGCCCCCGCTCTGACCCCGGCCCCTGCCTTCGCACAGGCCACCACGGCCACTGACAGCGAGCAGGCACCTTCGGCCCAGAAGGCAGAGACGCTCAAGAACCAGTCGACCCAGATCCACAACCCGACCGAGCAGAACAAGACGTTCAAGAACCAGATGAACGAGCAGCCCGACCCCAAGGCACCGAGTGCGCCCACGGGTACGGCAGCGCCGACGGGTCAGACCTCGGAGAAAATGCCCATCTCATCGCCCCAGCATGAGAAGGCCTCCAAACACAAGCACAGCATGAAAAGCATGAAGATGTCAGACAAATCGGCCCAGCAGTAAGGTTTGTCCCCAACGGCCCTGCCGTTGGCGCATCATCAAAAGGCGTCTGATCCTGAGCGGATCGGGCGCCTTTTTTCATGTGCGCTGGCCCAAAGCCGGAACTCGCTCTATACAAATGCCCCTCACCAGAGAAACAAGGGTTTCAGAATGACCGATTACAAGGTGCGCGACATCGCCCTGGCCGAATGGGGCCGCAAGGAAATCTCCATTGCCGAGGGCGAAATGCCCGGCCTGATGGCGCTCCGCGAGGAATACGGCGCCAGCCAGCCGCTCAAGGGCGCGCGCATTGCGGGCTGTCTGCACATGACCATCCAGACCGCCGTGCTGATCGAGACGCTGACGGCTCTGGGCGCGACCGTGCGCTGGTCGTCCTGCAACATCTTCTCGACCCAGGACCAGGCTGCTGCCGCCATCGCCGCGACCGGCGTGCCGGTTTTCGCCTGGAAGGGCCTGAGCGAGGAAGAATTCTGGTGGTGCATCGAGCAGACCATCAAGGGTCCCGATGGCTGGACGCCGAACATGATCCTCGATGACGGCGGCGACCTGACCGTGCTCATGCACGACAAGTACCCCGAGATGCTGAACGACGTGCGCGGCCTGTCCGAAGAGACGACCACGGGCGTGCATCGCCTGTGGGAAATGGCGAAGAAGGGCACGCTGAAGGTTCCGGCCATCAACGTGAATGACAGCGTCACCAAGTCGAAATTCGACAATCTCTATGGCTGCCGCGAGAGCCTGGTAGACGCCATCCGCCGTGGCACCGACGTCATGATGGCGGGCAAGGTTGCCGTGGTTGCCGGTTACGGCGACGTGGGCAAGGGCTCGGCCGCCTCGCTGCGCAATGCAGGCTGCCGCGTGCTCGTGACCGAAGTCGATCCGATCTGCGCCCTTCAGGCCGCGATGGAAGGCTATGAGGTCGTGACGATGGAAGCCGCCGCACCGCGTGGCGATATCTTCGTGACCTGCACAGGCAATGTCGACATCATCACCGTCGAGCATATGCGCGAGATGAAGCACCGCGCCATCGTGTGCAATATCGGGCATTTCGACAGCGAAATTCAGGTCGAGGCCCTGCGCAACTACAAGTGGGACAACGTCAAGCCGCAGGTGGACGAGATCGAGTTCCCCGACGGCAAGCGCATCATCCTGCTGTCCGAAGGTCGTCTCGTGAACCTCGGCAATGCCACGGGTCACCCCTCCTTCGTGATGTCGGCCTCCTTCACCAACCAGACGCTGGCGCAGATCGAACTCTGGACGGCAAAGCCGGGCCAGTACGACGTCAAGGTCTACACCCTGCCGAAGAAGCTGGACGAGAAGGTAGCCGCGCTGCATCTCGCCAAGGTCGGCGCCGAGCTGAGCAAGATGAGCGACAAGCAGGCCGATTACATCGGCGTGCCGGTTGCCGGTCCGTTCAAGCACGAAGAATACCGCTACTAAGAAGGGCACGCAGGGCCCAGCCCTGCAAACCGCTGGAGGACTGGACCCTCTGGCAACCCTTTATGCGGGGATGAAAGGGGTTCGCCCCTTTCCGGGGAGCGGGGCAGAGCCCCGCCTCTTCCATAAGGGAGACGCGCATGACCCGAAAACGCTCAGCCCCCAGACCTGCCCGCTCAAAACAACCTGGCTCCCGTCGGGCGGCATTACGCCTCTGGGCCATGCCCACGCTAATCATTGCCGGGCTGTTTGCCGGGGCCATCGGGTGGCAGGCCCTGACCGCCCATCGGCACACAACACAACTTGGCGGGCCCTATAGCCTGATCGACAGCGCCAATCACCCAACCACCCAGGCGCGTTTCGCCGGGCGTCAGACTCTCATCTATTTCGGCTATACACACTGCCTCGACGTCTGCCCGTTGACGCTCGCAACAGTGGCGCAGGCCTATACGCTGCTCCCGCCCGGAACACAGCGCCCCGTCCCGCTTTTCATCACACTCGATCCGGAGCGCGACCGCCCCGAGGATATCGGGGTCTATACGCGGCGCTTCTCACCCGAGATCATCGGTCTGACGGGCACAGCCGCCCAGATCGATGCTGTCGCCAAGGCCTTTCATGTGACGTCCCATGTGACCGTGGACCCCATGGCAGGCCATGTCAGGGGCGATGAGGGAATGGGGGATTACCGGATCGACCATTCCTCCGTGCTCTATCTGATGGATGGCCAGAATCACCTGCAGGCCATCCTGCCAGCTGATTCGAGCCCCGCCACGGTGGCCCATAATCTCGCGCCCTATCTAGCGAAGCGCTGAAAACCGCCTGCCCAGAAATCGCCCCGCCAATGCCAGCAGCAGCAACGAGGCCCCAAGCTCGGGTAAAAGAATTCCCATAACCCCCATGACCGCCAACGCACCCCAGCCAATGGGTCGCGGCGAACTCTGCGGGGCATCGAGATAGCCCGGCCGGCGGCGTCTGAGCCAGAGCATGAGCGCTGCCACCGAGGCAAGGGTGAGCAAGAGCGCGACAATGAGGTTCAGGAGCAGATTCAGGACCCCGAACAGATGCCCCTCGTGGAAGGCGACGCCGTAGCCGATCAATCGGTCGGACAGCCTTTTATCGGCAAAACGGGTGACATGAGTGACCTCCCCTTGCGCTGTCACGCTGGCCTCGACCCGCTTCGGGCGGTTCTGGGCATCGGAGCGTATGTGCCATACGTCCTTGGCACTGGCTGGCGGGGTGATGAGGGTTGGCGCAGGGAAAGCAAGCTGGCGCGCCGTTTCATACACAGCGTCCAGCCCCGCCTGCGGCGATATGGGCTGAGGCGCGGCGTCCATCGCCATACCCGCCATCTCGGCGTCCGACATGCCAGGCATGGTGGCATGGCCTGAAAGGGTCGCAGCGATGGGTACCGCCCCGATCTCCCAGTCCTGAACGGCAACCAGCCTGCCGAGACGGCTTTCGACCGCAGCAAAGGCCGAGCCCCAGACAAAGGACCAGGGCAGACCCGACACCAGAAACAGCACAAGAACGAGCGAGATCCACATTCCCCCGACAGCATGGAGGTCGCGCCAGAACAGGCGATTTTTCGCGCCCAGCCTCGGCAGGATGGTACCGCCTGCACCCGCCTTTCGCGGCCACCAGAGCAGGAGTCCGGTCACGATCAGAACCAGTGTCCAGGACGCGACCATTTCCATGATCACGGAACCCCAGTTGCCGATCAGCAATTGCCCGTGCAGCCGGAACACCAGCCGCTCGAAACGCGTCTGCTCGTCGCGCTGGGCCAGAACCCTGAGCGTGACAGGGTCGATATAGACACGCGCCACATCTGCCCCATGAGCCACCAGAACACGCGTGGCCTGACTTTTGCGGAACGGCATCTCCAGCGCGAGGAAATGCCCTCCCGGCACGGCGGCCAAGGCAGCATCACGCTGGGCGCTCACGGTTTGTGGCGATCCTTGCGTGACGGCGTGATCGATATGGCGGTCGAGCCAGGTCTCGATCTGGGGTTTGAACAGATAGAGCGATCCGGTCACGCAGAGCATGATCACAAAAGGCAGGCAAAACAGCCCGGCGAAAAAATGCCAGCGCCAGAGCATGGCCCGATCGGGCCAGACCGGACGGGAATAAACGGAGCGAGGGGTGCGGGAATTCTGCGTCATGGTCATTCCTCAGAGCCGTACCCGCACGCCGCCAAAAAAGGCACGTGGGCTGCCCGCATAGATCGAGCCTGTCTTTGCAGCCAATACGGAGGCTCCAGCCTGCTGCCCATTGGCGAGAAGGCTGTCGCTGATGGTCGTCGCCCCTGCGGCATAGACAGTATTGGCGACATTCTGCACCTCGAAATAGCTGTGCAGACGATGCACCCAACCCAGCCTTGCGGGTGGGTCGTAATGCACCTCCAGATTGAGCAGACCATATCCGGGGACTTTGAGCAGATTGGCGTTGTCGATAAAAAAGGCGCTGCGCCATGTCACTTCAGCAAACCCGCCAAGCCCCTCGAAGGACCCTGAAGGCTGGTCATAGAGCACACGCCCATTCAGGAAATGCGGCATGACCCCGGGGATCAGATTCCCGTTGCGCGAAAAGCTGCGTGACAGCGTGCTGTTTGACAGGATCTCGGTATAATTCGTGTAGATCTGGTTGTCATAGGTATAGGACAGGCGCAGCTTCGCCCCCGGCAGGCTGTGCGGAAGGGCCTGCCATGTAGCGGCAAGTTCCACGCCACGATGCTGCGAGGCCGGCGCATTGAAGGTGTAGCTGCCTGCCTGGGTATTCACCCCAGCCGACTGGCTGACCAGCTCGTTTCTGTAGAATTCATAAAATCCGGTCGCCTGGATATCCATAACCGGCGACGGGTGCCATGCCGTGCCCAGATCGATCCCGAGGCTGCTCTGGCTCTTGAGCTGGGTGTTGCTGCCGTAATTGCCCTGCGGCGTGACGAAAAAGCTGGAATAGCCCGGCGTGGCATAGGCCGTGCCGAGCCGCGCATGCCAGGTCCAGGCCTTGTCGGGGGCGAAGACGACCGAGGCCTCAGGGGCAAGGTTGAAAAAGCGCCGGTTGGCCGTGATGTATTGCGCTCGCGTGGCGGTAGCGCTGCGGCTGTAGACGGTCTGCACCGCTCCAATATCGGATTGCGTGCCACCAAGCCCGATCACCGCATGCCATCTGGGCGCAAACTGCCAGTCTTCCTCAAAACGCAGGCCGATATTCCACTGATGGCCATAAGAGGTCGATGCCTCGCTGCCCCGCGTGGCCCCCGCCTGCGGCAACAGGGCATAAACCTGATAGCCGTAATCCATGTAGTCGAAATTCGCCCCGACAAAGCTGGTAAGGGGCGTTTTACCAAGCGTGTCGCGACGGGTGAGATCCGTCTGGACATTGTAGGAGTTGAAAGGCCCCACAAAGGCTGTGGTCGAAGTCGGCTGCTCGACATGGCGCTGGTCATAGGTGAACTGGCTACGCCAGACCATACGTGGCGTGAAATCGTGCTCCCAGCGCAGCCCGACGATACTGCGCCTATCGAAGCGCCCCAGATTGGCCTGCTGCGGTGTTACGGCGGTCTGTGCGCCATAGGCGCCGTTGCGATAGAGCGAAACCGTGCCGCATCCGGCAGCGGCCCCGGAAGCCGTAGCGCATCCCCGCTGATATGGATTGAGGCGATACTGGTTCAGCGACAGCCGCAGCGGCAGGAACGCATCGGTCACGTTGTTGATGAATTTCAGAACAAGACGGTCGCTGGGGGAGAGCGATACACGCAGGCGCATGTTCTCGGTCGAGGTCGCATACTGGCTGTTGGCAATAAACCCGTCGCTGCGCACATCGCTGGCAAAAAGCATGAAGTCATAGACACGATTGCCGGCGCCCAGCGTCATGTAATTGTTGAACATGCCAAAGCTGCCGAAATCCGAGCCGAGTTCGAGCCCGTGGATCGACGCGCCGCTGCGCGTGCGGAAATTGATCGCACCATTGATGGCGTAGTTTCCGTAAAGCGTGGAGGCTGGCCCCTGAAACACATCGCCCCCCTCATAGGCATGAGGATCGATCAGATCGGCACGCGCCGTGCCATCGGGCTGGGTGACGGGAAATCCGTCCTCGGACACCTGCAGGTTGCGCAGACCGTAGGATTGACGGGCGCCTGAACCGCGGATGGAGACCACGGTGTCACGCGGGCCGTTTCCCTGAAGGAAGCTTGCCCCCGGCACCGTCACCAGCATGTCCGCCACGTTCTGGGCCACATGACTGGCAAAATCCTTGCGCTCGGCGCTGTAGGTGGTCTGGCCCACAGGCGAGAGGGTGACAGGCCCGCGCGCCTGCCCCCTGACGAGGATGGACTCAGGCACGGGTTTTGCTCCCCCATGCGTGGTCGGATTCACGGGCCGGGGGGACGCCAGCCGGTCAGGTCTGTGGGACGGCCCGGCTGAAGGAGTGTGTGCAGAAGGGGGCGACAGGGGGGACGCCAGATGATGCGCCACATGATGTACTGGCCACTGCGGGTCGGTAGCCGGGACGGTGGATGCGAAAGAGAGTGCGCAGCCCCATGCAAACAGGGCCGGGACTGTGCTGCCGCATAGCAGGGCAGCGCGATGAAAAATGGGCATTGACCATGAACCTGACAGGGAACGGGGGTCATGAGTCATCGGACGCGGAACAGCGCCCTGGGACATCATGAGTCGAAATGGGTCAGGTGATGGCGGGTGGCCCCTGGGCCGAACGGGTCACAAACCCGTCGCAGGGTGGCCCGCGTATCGGCGGAAAACACCAGAAGCAACGAAACATGCCCGGTCCAGCCAGAACAGAAGCAAAGACAAGCGCTGTCAGGAGGGGTGCATGGGCCTCCATTGCGCCGGAAAGACACGCCGTGTCATCAGCGCATATTGTGTCGTGATGCTTGCCGCCTGAACCGCCGGGCGCGGTGCTGTCGCACAAGACCTCCAACGCACTCAACACACCCTGCGGGTCGTCTGATGAGAGCGCGAAGGCCGGGTGCGGTGCCCCGCCGACAAGACGCAGTGCGACGGCAAGCAGGCTCAGAAGCCAGAAAACTGCCCTTACCCTGTCTATTTGCCGCACAGATGCCATGACCCCGTTCACTAAGCCATCAGTGCCCGTTTGCCCATAGTTTTGACGCCTCCGCAGGGGGGCGCCAGGAACTCCGCTCAACAGGCCGGAAGGGCAAAGAGAAAGAATAACCCATCAGAAAACCGATGCTATTCGATCAATTATCCAAGGTGATCTGATTGAATACGACGAGATATTATTTGAGCAGAGACCTGTCGCAACACATTCGGGCAATTGATAACGCACAAAGCCATCAATATAAGTAAGACCAGGTTTCGTTTCTCAATATTTCAGTATCATTATCCAACACGTATATTATATATATGGAAATAAAATGATAATATAATCTTTTACTACCTCAACTCATGAATGGACATATGGATACAGATGTGAGATAGGTCGCCAAAGCATTTGTCACAGAAGCGGGAATTCAAGGGCAATGGACAGCAAGAATCCGGGATCAGACCCTGCATCGGTCGATATCGACGCTTGGGATGAACTCAGGTCCGACGAGACACCCGTAGCCGACGCCGAACCCCATGCCGCCGCTGTGCCAGATACGCTGGCTGGGCTGGATTCCCTTACTGATGAAGATTTCGCCCATGACGGACAGGCGATCAATTTCTATCGTCAGAATGGTTGCCGAACCGTCATGCATGCCTTCACGCTGGCCAATATCATGCATACGAGCTTTCGCGTGCAGGAAGCCTCGCGTTTCTATCGCGTGGCCTTTGACATGCACTCCAAGAGCCCGGGCGAATATCCACTGGCGCAGTCTCTGCTTCAGGCCCGTCTGCTTTGCCTTCTGAAATCCGGGAGCGATCTTCCCGCCCACGAAGTCGCCGAACTACGCGCGCTGTGCATTCCTCATGCCAATTTCATCGAGAGCGTCTACAAGGCCTGGCGTGAAGGAGATGCCACGGGCGCCATGCGCCTGACGTCAAATGCCTTCGAGGAGTTTCATACGGGTGAGGAAATCGACTCCCTGTATCTGGGCTTCGCGCTTCAGGCGAACTTTCCCTTCACCAAAGGGAGCGCTGATCATCGCGTCATCCCGAACAAGCTTTTCCTCTACTGGGACAAGAACCCGCCTGAGGAAATTCAGCGTAATTTCGAGTTCCATCGCCAGATTTCCGGTCTTGAGGTCAAGATTTTCGACAAGCCGGAAGCAGAACAGTGGCTCTATGACGTCTATGGCGTTGAGGCCCGTTCGCTTTTCCTCGGTGCCCGTCATCCGGCGGAAGCGGCCGATATCCTGCGCGTCCATGTCATTCAGGCGCTGGGCGGCTGGTGGCTCGATGCCGACATCCGCATCCGTGACCAGCAGGCCGTACAATTCATGCTGGACCGTCACGAGCAGAATGTCCTGTTCCTGACGCATAACAACGTTGTTCATAACGACTTCTTCGGTGCCGTGGCCCAGAGCCCGCTGCTGAACGAGGCCCTGCTGAACATCTACCGCAACTGCTACCTCCATCCTGGCCTGTTCATCGCCTACAAGACCGGTCCAGGCGTGTTCAACCGCGCGCTGAACCGCCTGATTCATCGTGATGTTTCGGGTCTCGCCCCTCTGGCACCCACCAGCGTGCATGATCATCACATGTTCAGTCATCTGATCGAGGAATTCGATACACCCTACAAGCACCACACCCCGCACTGGCAGGCGGTCTGATCCAACTCCTGAAGGGCGCTTTCGCTGACTGTATGGCCGCACCCCGCCTCGGGTGCTGACATATGGCCCGAGAAAGCGCCCTTTCTGCGTCTGATGCGCCGGAAATCCATCCGGTATGACCGGCTGCACAAGGTCCGATAAAACCACCTTGTCTATTGAGATCGGAAATGAAACGATTGGCGGAACGGGTATCCCCAGTCGACAAGGTCTCTTTCCGATGCGCTTGCTTATCCCTCTTATTGGTGTGGCGTCCTGTCTGGGCACCGCCCTGGCGGCGCGACCCGCGCCAAGCCAGTCCATGCCCCTATCCATGCGTCCTGTCTTCGATACGCTGGTCCTGCCCGATGCTCCGGGCTTGTGGAACCGTACCGGCTCCGGTCATCCCGGTCCCGGCTACTGGCAGAACCGCGCCGATTATCGCATCGACTCACGCATCGATACGGCCAGCCAGACCCTGAGCGGCGCGGAAACCATCACCTATACGAATAACAGCCCCGATGCCCTTGACGTGTTGTGGCTGCAACTCGACCAGAACATGTATCGCAAGGACTCCCGCTCATGGGTGGCCTATCCCGACTGGCATCCCGCCAGCTCGGATGGCTTCGTGATCGAGCATGTTGCCATTGAGGAAAACGGCCATGAAAAGCCGGTCTCCTTTCGTATTTCAGACACACGCATGCAGATCACCCTGCCTGCCCCTCTTGCCGCGGGCGGAAAGCAGCTCAGGCTGCATGTCACGTGGCATCACACCATTCCCGGCCTCTGGGGCGGTCGTACTGCCGTCACCCCGGTCAAGGACGGGAAGATTTACGAGATTGCCCAATGGTATCCGCGCATGAGCGTTTATGACGATCTGCGCGGCTGGGACACGCTCCCTTATCTGGGCCAGGAATTCTATCTGGAATATGGCACCATCGACTACGCCGTGACCGTGCCGTGGAATTTTACGGTTGTCGGCTCAGGCGCACTCACCAACCCGCAGGATGTGCTGACCCCGACAGAGCGGGCGCGTCTGGCTGAAGCCGCCAAAAGCGACAAGCGCGTTCTCATCCGCACGGCACAGGATGTGCTCGACCCTGCCAGCCACCTCGCCCGCTCGGGCGAGAAAACCTGGCGCTTTCATATGGAAAACACACGCGACGTGGCCTTTGCGGCCTCGCCTGTTTTCATCTGGGACGCCGCGAGACTTGACCTGCCTGCCCTGCCCGCAGCCAAAGGCCAGAAACCGCAGCCGCGTCTGGCCATGTCCGTCTATCCACGCGAAGGCGCAGGGCCGCAGGCATGGGACCGCTCGACGGAATATGTCAAACACGCGATCGAGTATTTCTCGTCACAATGGTACCCCTACCCCTGGCCAAACGCCGTCAATCTTGGCGGCCATGGCGCGGGGATGGAATATCCGGGCATTGTGTTCGATGGCTGGCAGGACAGGAACGATGTGCTGTTCTGGATCACCACGCATGAGCTGGGCCACGGCTGGTTCCCGATGATCGTCGGCAGCAATGAGCGCCGCCATGCCTTCATGGATGAGGGGTTCAATACCTTCATCGACGCCTATGCCTCGCAGCATTTCAACCACGGTGAATACGCGCCCAAGAAAGACCCGGAATTCGCTCCGGAAACAGGTGACCCGGCGAAGGACATCGTGCCGGTGCTCACCGCCACCGATGCGCCAACCCTGATGATGTCCTCTGAACTCGTGCCAGAGAAATACCGCCACAAGGTGACCTATTTCAAAGGTGCCTACGGGCTGATGCTGCTTCGGGAAAAAATCCTCGGGCCAGAGCGCTTCGATGAGGCTTTCAGGGCCTATATCCGGGCCTGGGCCTTCAAACACCCCACGCCGTCGGATTTCTTCCGCTTCATGTCCAGCGCGGCGGGAGAGGATCTGACCTGGTTCTGGCGCGGCTGGTATTTCGAGAACTGGTGGCCGCAATACCGTCTGGATGGCATGACCACCCAGCCCGCAAAGGAAGGGCAACCCGGCAGCATCGCCATTGGCGTGCGCAATGAGGGCAAGCTTCTTCTGCCTGTGCTGCTGCGTGTAACCTGGCAGGATGGGTCGCATCAGGAGCGTCTCATCCCGACAGAGGCCTGGGCGCTTCATGACCGGCTGAGCCTCAGCTTTCCCGATCACGGTGCAGTCAAGACGATTGCGCTAGACCCTGATCAGGGCCTGCCCATTCCCAATCGCAGCGGCCTGAGCCTGTCACCCCAGACAACGACAACTGCCCCGCAGGAACCCGCTCACCCCTGAAATCCCTATCCCTGAATACAGCTTGCCGACTTTCGGCAGGCCAGCCGAAACATCAGGGACGGGAATTCATCATTCTGGCAGGGCCGATCGTCCCGGTACCTGCCAGAATAACGCGTTCAGATGGCGAGGCCTTCCGTGCGCTCGCTCCAGTGGGTCGAGCCCCCCGAAGCAGATGCCTCGCTGCGCTCAGCACTGTCGAAGCCGAAAAACATCTGAGCCTCGGCCCAGACGAGCGAGGATTGGGCCATATGGCCGTGTGTTGCGGCACCCTGTGGCCCACGGCCCCGGCTGCCATGGCTTTGCGCCAGCAAGCGGGCAAGATCGGCGGCGCCGGTCGAAAGATATCTGATCATTCAGTCTGACCCTTGCGACTGCGCCCCCAACCGGAGCATTTCCCCCAGCCAGACAAAGGCGCATGGAAAAAAGGCCCGAAGGATTGTCGTCGCGGGGGTTCTCTCCCGGGATTTCAATCCGCCGGAGGGGCATGGGAAAAACCGCATTACCCCGGAAACAGGGTCAGCCTATATGATAGTGAGAGTCGTTCTCAACAACTATTTTCATGACGATAAGGCGAAAGAGCGGCGAGTGCGTCTTTCTCTTCAAGAATGGCCCGTCTCTCCTCGGCAAGATAAGGCCGCACAGCCCGCGCCAGAGCCGGATCGCGGATATAGTGGGACGAATAGGTCAGGCTTGGCAGGTAACCACGCTGGATCTTGTGCTCACCCTGCGCCCCTGCCTCGACACGAGACAGGCCATGCGTGATGGCAAAATCAATGGCACGGTAATAACACAGCTCGAAATGCAGGAAGGGCCACTCGCCCTCGCATCCCCAGTTGCGCCCATAGAGCGTATCGCGCCCTGCCAGATTCAGCGCGGCTGCCACGGGCTCGCCCTCATGCAGGGCCTGCATCAGCACGATTTTCTCACCCAGACGCTCTGACAGACCCGAAAAGAAAGCGCGGGTCAGATAGGCCTGTCCCCATTTGCGGTCGATGGTCGCCTGATAGAATCCATAGAACCGATCCCAGTCCCGGCCGGTGATTTCCGGCCCGCGCAAGGTGCGAAATTCCAGCCCGCATCCCTGTGCATCACGCCGCTCACGACGGATCGCCTTGCGTTTGCGCGAGGCCAGCGCTTCGAGAAACTGCTCGAAATCCTGATAACCATTGTTATGCCAGTGATATTGCAGGCCCAGCCGCTCCATCCAGCCATGTGAGGCCAGAGCCTCCTGCTCCTGACCGGTGCAGAATGTCATGTGAATGGAGGACAGACCCAGCTCCTGACAGGCCTGACGCAGCGCATCGCCAAAGACCCCGCGTACTGTCCCTTCCGTCAGGTGATCATGGGTCAGCCGGACTGGATCGATGAGCAGACGCGGCCCGCTGACGGGAGAAAACGGGACGGCGATCTGAAGCTTGGGATAATAATCGCCCCCGGCCTGCTCATAGGCGCGCGCCCAGCTCTGGTCGAAAATATATTCTCCGTAGGAGTGACCCTTGAGAAACAGGGGAGCTACGGCAATCAGCGCCTCGCCGTTCCTGAGCGCCGCATAACGCGGTAGCCACCCTGTTCTGGCCCCGACAGAACCGCTTTCCTCAAGCGTCAGGAAAAAACCGTGGGACAGGAAGGGGTTATCGTCCCCGGCACAGCGATCCCAGAGAGCGGCGTCAATTTCGGCAATGGACGCATGAAGCGTCAGGGACCAGTCTGTCATGGGCAGCATGTGGTCCGGGCCTGGAGGCAAAACAACCTCGTCCGGCATTGTCAGGCTGCAAAACGTGGTGTTGCGCTTCCTGCGCGCCTGTCAGGGGTGATTGACCAGCGCGGGGAGTCATGAAAAGCGCTGTCGGGCGCGGCAACAGAAATGCCACGCCCGCGAGGCTTTTCGAGGGGGGTGATCAGGCGATTTCGATCAGCGCCTCAACCTCGACCGGCGCATCCAGCGGCAGGGAGGGTACGCCGATGGTGGAACGGGCATGGCGCCCGGCGTCACCGAACACGGCAACCGCCAGATCGGAGGCGCCATTCATGACCGTGGCGTGCTGCGTGAAATCAGGCGTGCAGGCAATGAACCCACCAAGACGCACAATGCGCTTCACGCGGGCCAGATCGCCCAGTTCGGCCTGCACCTGTGCGAGAATGTTGAGAAAGCAGAGCTCGGCACATTCACGCCCCAGCTCGGCCGCAACATCCTCACCCAGCTTGCCCGTAGCCTTGAGCGTACCGCCTGAAAGCGGAAGCTGGCCGGATACGACCAGAAGCGAGCCCGTGCGTGCCACAGGCACATAGGTTGCCACCGGGGCTGCGGCCTTGGGCAGTTCGAGCCCAAGAGCGGCCAAACGGGCGGTCGGGGTTTCGTCAGAGGTCTGTGACATCGGCTTGTCTCCTTGCAGAGGGGCTGAGGGGATCTCCCTCAGCTGACCAGTCGCAGCCTGCCACGCTCACGCGGCGGAAGATCACCCGGAATATCGAGCGGCAACATCGGATCCTCCTCGATCACGTGAGGATCTTCGGGTGCGCTGTCGGGCAGACGCTTGCCCAGATAACTATCTGACAACGCCCTGAAGGCATAATCAAGCAGCGATGAGGCATAAGCCGCCACAGGATCGCCCTCGACCGTACCGGCAGGCCCGAAGCGCGTATGGGCAAACTGCTCGACATACGCCGCCAGCGGGGCACCGTGCTGGAGGCCGATGGTCACGGCCTGTCCGACGCTTTCAAGCAGGCCACGCACCATCGCGCTCTCACGACCGGGCGTAAGCGAGATCTCGCCCAGCGAGCCATCCTCATATTCACCCGTCCGCAGATAGAGCCGATGCCCGCCAATCGCGCTGCGTTGGGTGAACCCGCCATGACGTGCCGGCAGGGGGCGACGCACACCGCGCTCCAGACGCGCACGCAAAGGCAGGGGCGACGCCGGATCAGGACGTGCAGGCATACGATCGACAAACCCGGTCAGGGCACGATGCATCAGAAGATGGGCATCGGGTCCGGGCTGGGGCAGGGGGTTTTCGCCCAGTACCGCACGGGCGAACGCGCCTTCCAGCGTCAACCCGCGATGAGCCAGCCGTGACAGGGCACTTGCACGCAGCGTTCCATCGGCACGCAACGGCGAGAAGATGGGAGCCAGCCCGCATGCCTCGACACCCAACAGGGCATCGACAGGGCCGGGCTGGGAAAAGCCGGTCTCGATCAGCACCCTGTTGGGCAGATCGGGCAGCGTATCCTCCATCTCGTCGCGTATCTGGCGCCCTGTAACCTCAAGTCCCGGGATCGGGCAGGAGACGGGAGGCAGCGGCACAGGCCCTGCACCCTGACGCGCAAGGGAGGTGGCAAGCCAGCACAGATAGCAGGCCGCATCGCGCCCGGTCTCACTGTCATAATCGAGCCCCATAAGGGCGAGACAGCTATCCAGATTGGTCAGCAGCAGCGTCCCTGCGGGGCCACCCTGAGCCTCCTGCTCGGGTGTTGCGGTGGCAGGACCGTCGAAAAGCGGCAACTCACCGTTGAGCATGGGGCCATTGACCGCATGGAGGCGGCGCAGGGCGCTACAGGCCAGGCGAATGAGCGTGACAAAGGCCTCGCCGTTGAAATCACCCTCCTGAACGAAAGCCGCCAGATTGACCACGAACCCGCTGCGACGATCGACCTGCCCCTGCCAGAGCGGCGCCATCGGCGCCATCTGTCGTTCCAGCAACGCGGCTGCCAGTGCGGCACCGAGACCGGCGCTGCCCACTGAATCACCCGGCAGCGCAGGCAGGCTGGTCAGCCGGTCGAGCCAGCGTGCGGCCTCGCTCGAAAGGCGCAAGGCGCCAGTCGATGCCGAAAGCTGCAAAAGCGCTATTGCCGCTTCGTCTTCCCAGCTTGCAGGAAGGGTTACGGCGCGCAGGGCGAGATCGTCCGGATCGGCAGCGACATGCGTTGTGCGCATACGCACCCCGTTCCAATGGAGAAGCGTTGTCATACCCTTGAATCTAGGCATCGACTCGGGCCGGGAAAAGGGTGTTTCGGCACCGCCCACAGGGGATAATGGTCCGCAAAATGGGGATATGGTGGATAACATTCCCGCCCCCTGCCAGGGCAGGGTGATAGACGCTTGCGAGCGAAGCCTGTAGGACTGGCAGGGTTGTCTTTCAACAGCGCACCCTTTCCGGGGTCCAAGCCTGCGAGTTGCCAAATCCCATGAGTTCACTGTCTGGCGTGCGCCCCCGTCGCGATCTTCTCGAACTGACGACCGGCTTCGTGGTTCTTGCGATCCTGGCGGCCCTGCTTGCCCTTGCCGTTCTGGGCCGTCATCAGGGTGGCAGCGACGGCTATATGCTCAAGGCCGTTTTCAACCAGATCGATGGTCTTTCGGTCGGGTCGGATGTCCGTCTGGCTGGCATCACGGTGGGCCATGTCACCTCCGAGCAGGTCGATCCGAAAAGCTATCGTGCGCAGGTCAGCTTCACGGTACGCAATGGCATCAATCTGCCAACCGACAGCGCCGCCATCGTGACGTCTGACAGCCTGCTTGGAGGGAAGTATATTGCTCTCTCCCCCGGCGGCGATGAAAAGAACCTGACACCCGGCTCCGTCGTGGGGCAGACCCAAGGGGCCATCAGCCTCGAACAGCTTCTGAGCAAGTTCATTTTCTCGGTGACGGACTCGCTCGACAAGAGCCGCAAGGCCGCCACCCCATGAGCGAGGCGACGCCCTGGACCGACCGCAACGGCACTCCCATTGCCTGCGTGGAGAAACTCAAGGTCCTGCGTGAAAACGACACCGAGCTGCGCCAGACGCTGCAGGACGTGTTCGAGGATGCTTTGCTGATGGGTGTCGCCCCCGATGTCATGCGCCGCCATCTGGCGGGCATGATCGACGCGCTGGAAGAACTCAATCCATGAAATGCGCCCTATGAAACGCACCGGGATACACGCTCTTGCTCAGACACAGGGCCACAAGCGCGTCCTGCGTTTGTCCGGCCTCGCGCCTCTGGCTGTCATTGCCCTCATGACCGCCTCTTCCATGACCGCTCTGGCGGCAGAAGCCGTGGCGCCTCCGGTGATGTATCCGGCTGGTCTGTGGCAAGGTCGCGGTGAGGCTGTGATCCGCGTTCTCAACCGGACCGACTCCCATATCGAGACAATGACCATTCCGGTTGGGGGGCAGGCGCAATATCGCAGCCTGCATCTTGGCGTCACGCGCTGCGTCGAACGCCCCGAAACCCTGCCGAGCAATGCGGCAGCCCTCATCACCACCAGTGACGACACGGACCCCGGTGCCCATTACACGGGCTGGATTCTGGCGCAGGAACCTTCACTCGGCACCTACAAGAGCGCACTCTACAGCATTTCAGTGGTTGCATGCTCCGGCCCGAAGGCCGACCCCACACTCGCTCCCCTGCCGCAGCCGGTCGTACCTGTTCTGGGCGCGAACACACCTGATAGTGCCCAGAGCCAGCCGGGCGATCTGAACGATCCGTCGCAGGGTTCTGCTGCGTTGCCTGTGCGCTCCGGCACACTTCCGGCAAATGGTGGCACCCCGGCCAGTGGCGCTTCGGTCGGGCCGACCCGCCTCACGCCGCTCGGTGACCCTGCGGCCAGCTCACACCCTATGGGGGGGGCTTACAATCAGCCCACCCGCAACGAGACGAGCCAGGGACAATCGCTCCCTCGTCCCCCCCAGTCTGCTTCGTCCAGCGCTGATCAGGGTGGTCCCATGCAACTGGCGCCCCTCTCAGGCGGGCCGGTATCAAACGGCGCGCCATCGAATGGCAGTGGTCAGCCCCTTCCGCCCCCCCAGCCCTACGGACAGTAACGTCACGGGCTTGCCCATCGACGGCGTGGCGACCGGGTGCCACGCCCTCCGACAGGACCGATCCAGTGTCGCGGATCGGGTGCAAAGCAACAAAATGACATTGCGACCATATTCTGATCAGATTTGGGGCTGATAACGCAGCTGTGCCTGTATTTCGGTGCAACCGCGTATCAATGAGGAAGTTATCAAACCCATGACAACCCCCTCTCCCACGGCGACTCCGTCATCTGGCCCAATCGCGCCCTCTGCGGATCACGCAGCCTTTCTGCTCGATTTCGACGGGACTTTGGTCGATATTGCCCCCACCCCGGCTTCTGTTCAGGTCGAGCCCGGCCTGATCGAGACATTGCTGCGCCTCAGAGACCGTTGCGGCGGTGCGCTCGCCATCGTCACAGGACGTCCGATCGAGCAGATCGACCATTTTCTGCCTGGTATTCCGACCGCTGTTGCAGGCGAGCATGGGCTTACCCTGCGCCGCAGCCTCGATGGACAGGAAGAACCTGTTGTCACAACGCCCCTGCCCCCGGAATGGCAAAGCCGTGCCGAAGCCCTGATAGGGCGTTTCCCCAATACGGCGCTCGAACGCAAGAAGGCGGGACTCGTGCTGCATTATCGCGGCAATCCCGACGCTGGCAGCATTTTCGAGCAGGAAATCATCGCATGGCTGGCGGGTCAGGATGATTTTGAAATTCATCCGTCCAAGATGGCCTGGGAAATCCGCCTTGCCGGTATTCACAAGGGCAATGCCGTCGAGGCTCTGATGGCACAGCCTCCTTTCGCCGGACGCGTGCCGGTTTTTGTCGGAGACGACGTGACTGACATGGACGGCGTTCGGGCCGCCAAGGCTCTTGGCGGGTTCGGTTATCTCATTCCTGATGATTTCCCGACCGCCCATGAATTCAGGGCATGGCTTGCCCGTTATGTGGAGACTGCCTGATGGGTCGCCTCGTCGTTGTTTCCAACCGTGTCCCTGCCCCGCGTGAACGCAGCCAGCCCGCAGGCGGTCTGGCTGTGGGCGTACGCGATGCCGTGCGTGGCACGGAGAGCCTCTGGTTTGGCTGGTCAGGCCGCCACACCACGCAATCCCGTGAGCAGACGCCCAAGCTCGACACCCATGAGAGCTGCACCTATGCCACGATCGATCTGACGCGCAGCGAGTACGAGCATTTCTACGAGAAATTCTCCAACGGGCTGCTTTGGCCGCTCTGCCACTATCGTATCGGGATCATCGACTACAAACGGATCGATTATCAGGTCTATCGCGAGGTCAATGCCCTCTTTGCCGATCAGCTCGTTCCTCTCCTGCGCGAGGACGATACGCTCTGGGTCCATGACTACCATCTCTTCCCGCTGGGCGCGAAGCTGCGCCGGCGTGGCGTCAAGGCCAAGATCGGCTTTTTCCTGCACATTCCGTTCCCGCCCTGGAGCGTGACGCGCGTGCTTCCCTGCGCCGAGGAAATGCTGCGTGAGATGGCTGCCTATGACCTTATCGGTGTGCAGACCGAGGAAGATGCCCGCAACATGAACGGGTGCTTCGAGGCCAATAATCTGCCCAACCGCGCCGTTCATTTCCCGATCGGCATCGACCCGGTCGAATTCAGCGAGCAGGCCGAACAGAATGTCATGGCCGAGGAGGTGCAGCGCCTCCAGGCATCCCTTCGCGGCCGCAAGCTCATCCTTGGTGTGGATCGCCTCGACTATTCCAAGGGGATCCCGGAGCGCATCCACGGCTACGAGACTTTTCTCAACCGCTACCCCGAGCATAAGGGTGAGACGGTTCTTCTGCAGATCACACCCGTCTCACGCGCCGGTGTCGCCAGCTATCGTGCGCTGCGTCGTGAGCTTGATGAGATGGCAGGGCATATCAATGCCATGCACGGCAATTTCGACTGGTCACCCATTCGCTACCTCACCCAGTCTGTCCCGCGCGAGGTTCTGGCCGGATTCCACCGCATTGCCGATGTGGCACTTGTCACCCCGTTGCGCGATGGCATGAATCTTGTGGCCAAGGAATTCGTCGCCGCGCAAAGCGGCGATAATCCGGGCGCCCTCATCCTGTCATCGCTCGCCGGCGCTGCACCCGAAATGGAGCAGGCCCTTATGGTGAACCCGTATGATCACGAAGGCATTGCCGATGCGATCCATGCCGGGATCACAATGAGTCTTGAAGAGCGGCAAAGACGCTGGCAGGCTCTACACTACGACGTCACCCAGAATACCGCAGCAAACTGGGCCGATCGTTTTCTTGAAATGCTCAGAGAGACCGAAAGACAGGAATGATTGCTCGACTGACCGGTGGATTACTGTTTTTCGCCGGTATGGCCGCAATTGGCGTTGCCTGGTGGGCCGAGCACGTGCTCGGCTACGCCCCATGCGAGCTCTGCCTTATCGAGCGGGCGCCGTGGCGCATCGTCGCCTTTCTCGGCGTTCTGGCCTTGCTCATCCCGGGTATGGTCGGGTTCTGGGCCACGGTCCTGAGTCTGCCAGCCCTCGCTGCAGCCGTCATGCTGGCCGGGCTCCATAATGGCGTCGAGCAGAAATGGTGGGAAAGCCCCCTTCCAGCCTGTCACGCACCCGTATTTCATGCAGGTGCCAGCTTCCGCGAGCGCATGGCCAGTATGCCTCTTCGCCCCGCCAAACCCTGCGATGACCCGACCTATCTCTTTCATCTGCCTGTTTCGATGACGGTCCTCGGCGGTATTGCTGCCGCACTGCTTTTCATCCTTGTCAGCTATAGCGTCGTGCTTCAGGCCCGGCGCTGGCACGCGGCACGCTGAACCGGTCGCGGTTTCCGCCTGAGACGCCCAATCCCTGTCGGAACGGATAGAGGCTGGCAGGGCTCGGGGGATTTGTCCGGTTCCGAGGCCACGCAAGAAAAGCGTCAACCTCTATCCGCAGCGGGTCCTGCGCCTGCAATCCCCGCCCTGATCATCGGAGCTGAGGCATCTGGCACCTCGCCGTCTATGTTCGCTATCCTGAAAATTTTCATCCGAGGCGGGTGAGAATCTTGTCTTCCAATCGCGATCGCAAGAATATTGGGTGTTTTTCACCATATTATGATTCATGACGCCATTAAGGGGCAATTTGCCCCGTGCATATCGGCATAACAACAAAAAAATTCCGGAATAACGCCCGTAAATCGAGTTTGGCACGGTGCTTGCAGGAGAGAAATCAGACCATCAGGCGAAGGGCCTGAGGCACATAGGGATTTCAATCATGTTCGCATTCACCAAGTCCTTCATCGCCGCTGCCAGCCTCGTCGCTCTTGCTGCCCAGCCTGCCCTGGCGAAAGACATTGTGGTCGAGAACGTCCAGGCCGCAGCAAACCAGACGGCTCAGATTGATGTTTCCAACACCAACCTGAAATCTGACCGCGACTGGAATCGCGTTGCCGATACCATTCGTGTCAAGGCGGCCGATATCTGTGAACGTACGGTAGGCGCCAGCGATCGCCGCGAAGCCGACATCGAGGAATGCACGCAGGCCGCCTATGAAAACGGCGTACAGCAGATGCGCGATATCTATGCCCGCCGCACCCTGGCCAGCCAGACGCGTCTGGCCCGTTCGTGAGCGAAAAGGCGCTACAGCGCGCGTGGCAACAGGATGACGAAACGGGCGCCTATGATCCGACCCGTTTCGTCATAACGGTTCTCGGCATGGAGCGTCCCGTGAAGGGCCTCGATAATCTGGCGGCTGATCGCCAGCCCCAGGCCTGAATGCTGGCCGAAATTCTCGGTCTGGGGTCGCTCCGAATAGAAGCGGTCAAAAATATCCTCGAGTTTGAGAGGCGGAATGCCCGGCCCCTCATCACTCACCGTTATACGGATCTGCCTTTCCTCGGGGCGCATGAAGAGCGTTATGTGCCCGCGCGGGGGAGAGAATGAAATGGCATTGCCAATGAGATTGCGCAGGACCTGTACAAGACGGTCCTCGACAGCCAGGACACGCAGCGGATGATTGGCATCGTCGTGTGAGTCATCAAGAATGATAATCGCGTCTTCAGGCTTGCGCGTTGTCTGATGCATCTCCGTCAGGATGGAGAGCAGCATACCGACCGCCACGGGTTCAGAGCGTGTTCGTGACAGCTCGGCGTCGATACGGCTTGCATCCGCAATGTCGGTAATCAGCCGGTCCAGACGGCGGACATCGTTGTTGATGATCGCCAGCAGGCGCGTCTGCCGTTCACGGTTCTCGATACGCGGCAACGTCTCGATGGCCGAGCGGATGGATGAAAGCGGATTCTTGATTTCATGACTTACATCGGCCGCAAAGCGCTCAATTGCGTCCATGCGGGCCCATAGGGCAAGCACGCTGCCACGCAGGGCTCGCGCAAGTACGCCAATTTCATCACGGCGTACCAGCAGGGATTCCGGCACGCTGTCAGCACGCCCGGCCACATCGCGCATGTCATGCGACGCCACCGCAAGACGCAGCAGCGGGCGGGCGATGGTGATCGAGAGATACCATGACAGCAGGACCGTCACGGCCATTGCCGCCAGAAACAGCGAGAGTATGGAGGACCGGACGGCAAATAGCGAACGATCGACCTCCTGGGCCTGGCGCGTAAGCTGGATGATCCCCACGGTCTGACCGTCATGGATGACCGGCTCTGCCACCGTGATCACCAGCTCATGCTCGGGGGTGCGCCGGATATAGGGCGCGGCTTCGGCACCCCGATATTCGCCTGCCGAGCGCAGAGGCGGCGGCGCATCCTGTGTTTCCAGCATGACAATCCCCTCGCGGGAGGAGAGCGGCAGCAGGGAAAGCAGCCATTCATAGGCAATTTCGATACCGTTATTGCGTGGCGGCTGCCAGCGTGGCGGCGGCGCAGGCTCGCCCGCCCCCGACTGCCCCTTGCGGTCGCGGCGCACAAGGGCGGCTTCGTTCAGGCTGTCGGCCACCAAGGTACCATCCGGCCCGACAAGGCGCGCGCGCACATTGGGGCTGGGTTCGGTCAGCCGAAGCAACAAGGGGCGCGCCTGCGCCCCGTCGAGCATGAATTCGGCACCGGGAAAGGGATGACGGGCCGGATCGCGCACCACGGCAATCTGCCCCATGGCCGCCGCGTAGATATGGGCCTGCTCGCGCAGGGCATTCACATCGGTTTCAAGCAGGCTGTTCTGGAAGTCGTTCAGGAAGAGCAGCGTGACGGCCAGAATGGCCAGAGGCAGCGTGTTGAGCAGGAAGATGCGCCGCATGAGCGGTGAGGCGAAACGCGGCAGCCGGAAGCGACGTGTCGTCCGGCGGCTCTCGCGTCCCGCCTCCAGCGCCAGCGTGTCACCATGGCGAAATGAGCGCCGACGCAAGCGCTTGAAGGCCTGTGACATGCCGCCCGGCGCACCGCGCCGCGACCGCCTGCCGAATGATTCACGCTGCGGCATACTGGCTCAGTCTTCCTTGTAGCGATATCCTATGCCGTACAGGGTCTCGATCTGGTTGAAGTTGTCATCGATCTGCCTGAACTTCTTGCGGACACGCTTGATGTGGCTGTCGATGGTGCGGTCATCCACATAGATGTTTTCACCGTAAGCCGCATCGATCAGCTGGTCGCGTGATTTCACCATGCCCGGACGAAGAGCCAGCGCCTTGACCAGCAGGAATTCTGTGACGGTCAGCATGATATCCTGCCCCGCCCAGAGGCACTGATGGCGCGTCTCATCAAGGGTGAGGCTGCCACGCACGATAGCGGCACCCGCTCCTGACGTACCGCTGCCCTCGGCGCGGCTGGCATCCTGCCGGCGCAGCAGGGCGCGGATGCGCTCCAGCAGCAGGCGCTGCGAGAAAGGCTTGGTGATGTAGTCATCCGCCCCAAGGCGCAGGCCCATGAGCTGGTCCAGTTCCTCATCCTTGGAGGAGAGGAAGATGACCGGCAGGGATGAGCGCGCCCGCAGGCGCTGCAGCAGCTCCATACCATCCATGCGCGGCATCTTGATGTCCAGCACTGCCAGACTGACAGGACGCGCCAGTATACCCTGCAGGGCGGCTTCGCCATCGGTATAGGCGTGCACAACAAACCCTTCGGCCTCCAGCGTCATCTGGACCGAAGTGAGGATGTTACGGTCATCATCCACCAGGGCGATGGTGTGCTTTGTCGTCTCCATGCGCGATGTATCCGCCTTCAATTTCTGCCTGTTGCCAATCCAAGGGGGGTTGGCATATGGCTTGTCACAGCCACCTATATCTTACCACGCGGCTGCGCCCAAGACGGGGCTGCCGAAAACGGTCGGACATCGCTGGATGGTCGACCCGAGTGTTTCCGTGGCTTCTGGCGGTCATGCTCGCCCCGTTGCGGGGGAGTACGCTGAAGCCGACCTTTTGCTGCCCGGCCTGACCGGGCCCGATTTTTCGAGGTTGCGACCACGATGACGACTGAGAACACGCTGCACGACGCGCAGAACGACGCCCCGGCACCCGAGACCGCCGAAGCGGCAGAGGCCACCACCGATACGGCAGGCCAGACGCCTGAATCCCGCATTGCCGAACTGGAAGCCCAGGTTGAGGAATTCCGCGACAAGTGGTTGCGCTCCGAAGCCGAGATGCAGAATTACCGCACCCGCGCCAAGCGCGAAGTGGAAGATGCCCGCCAGTATGCGGTGCAGAAATTCGCCAAGGACGTGGTCGAAGCGGCTGAGAACCTGCAGCGTGGCCTTGCCTCCCTGCCGCCCAAGGCCGAGGGTGAAGAAGGGCTCGTCGCCAAGCTCCGTGAGGGCTTCGAGAGCACGGAACGCTCTTTCCTTGGCATTCTGGAACGCAATGGCATCACCTGCCAGCATCCGGTGGGCGAGGTGTTCGACGCCAATCTGCATCAGGCGATGGCCGAGCAGCCGAGCGACGAACACGCGGACGGTACGGTGATGCAGGCCTGGACCCCCACCTGGACGCTTAATGGCCGTCTGCTCAAGCCCGCCATGGTCGTTGTGGCGAAGGGCGGCAACAAAGCCGCAGAATGAGGCTTGAAACCCTCGTCATGCGCTCCTAGATTTTATCTGTAACCCGCCCCTGCCGAGGCAGGGAGACGAAAACAAGGGCGTTGCCCGGTGCCTGAATGGGCCGGATGACGCCGCTGAAAGGACTGAAATATGAGCAAAGTCATTGGTATTGACCTTGGCACCACGAACTCTTGCGTCGCGATCCGCGAAGGCGATGAGACCAAGGTCATCGAAAACAGCGAAGGCGCACGCACTACGCCGTCCATGGTCGCTTTCACCGCCAACGGTGAGCGTCTCGTCGGGCAGGCCGCCAAGCGCCAGGCTGTCACTAACCCTTCCGATACGCTGTATGCCGTCAAGCGTCTGATCGGCCGTCGCTATGATGACCCGACCGTCGCCAAGGACAAGGAAATGGTCCCGTACGAGATCGTACGTGGCGATAACGGCGATGCATGGGTCCGCGCCCGTGGCGAGAACTACGCCCCGTCGCAGATCTCCGCTTTCGTGCTGGGCAAGATGAAGGAAACCGCCGAGGCCTATCTCGGTGAGACCGTTTCCCAGGCCGTCATCACGGTTCCGGCCTACTTCAATGACGCCCAGCGTCAGGCAACGCGCGATGCAGGTCGTATCGCCGGTCTTGAAGTGCTGCGTATCATCAACGAGCCGACGGCTGCCGCTCTGGCCTATGGCCTTGGCAAGCGCGATTCCGGCACGGTGGCCGTTTATGACCTTGGTGGTGGCACGTTCGACGTGTCGATCCTCGAGATCTCCGATGGCGTGATCGAAGTGAAGTCCACCAACGGTGACACGTTCCTTGGTGGTGAAGACTTCGATAACCGCATCATTGGCTACCTCGCAGACGAGTTCAAGCGCGACCAGGGCATTGACCTGCGCGGCGACAAGCTGGCTCTGCAGCGCCTGAAGGAAGCCGCCGAGAAGGCCAAAATCGAGCTTTCCTCCTCCAAGGAAACCGAGATCAACCTGCCCTTCATCACGGCTGATGCCTCGGGTCCGAAGCATCTCGTGGTCAAGCTGAGCCGCGCCAAGCTGGAAAGCCTGGTCGAGGATCTGGTGCAGCGTACGCTCGGCCCGTGCCGCGCCGCGCTCAAGGATGCCTCGGTTACCCCGGCTGAAATCGACGAAGTCATTCTCGTCGGTGGCATGACGCGTATGCCGAAGGTCATCGAGACCGTGAAGCAGTTCTTCGGCAAGGACCCCGCCCGCAACGTCAACCCTGACGAAGTGGTGGCGATCGGTGCCGCTGTTCAGGGTGCCGTGCTCAAGGGCGACGTGAAGGATGTTCTGCTCCTCGACGTGACCCCGCTTTCGCTGGGCATCGAGACGCTGGGCGGTGTCTTCACCCGTCTGATCGATCGCAACACGACGATCCCGACCAAAAAGAGCCAGACCTTCTCGACGGCCGATGACAACCAGAGCGCCGTGACCATCAAGGTCTATCAGGGCGAGCGCGAAATGGCGGCAGACAACAAGCTGCTCGGTAATTTCGACCTCACCGGGATTGCTCCGGCTCCGCGTGGTGTGCCGCAGATCGAAGTCACGTTCGACATCGATGCCAACGGTATCGTCAACGTGTCGGCCAAGGACAAGGCGACCAACAAGGAACAGCAGATCAAGATCCAGGCTTCTGGTGGTCTGAACGATGCCGATATCGACCGTATGGTGAAGGAAGCCGAGGCCAATGCCACGGCAGACAAGGCCAAGCGCGAGATGGTCGAGCAGCGCAACAGCGCCGAGGCCCTGATCCATCAGACTGAAAAGTCGCTGACCGAAGCTGGCGACAAGGTTCCGGCAGCTGACAAGGCTGAGGCGGAATCGGCAGTAGCTGCGACCCGTGAAGCCATGAACGGCACGGATCTTGAGGCCCTGAAGTCGGCGACCGAGCGTCTGACCCAGGCTGCCATGAAGATCGGTCAGGCTGTCTATACCCAGTCTCAGGCTGAAGAGGGTGCCGCTGGTGGCGAAGCCCATGCTGCCAAGGACGAAAACGTCGTCGATGCCGATTTCGAGGACGTGGACGACAGCAAGAAGCACTGATCTCCCCGAGGAGGGGTTTGCCCCTCCAGAGGCTCGATGCTTTTGACGCCCGTCCTTCCTGAGGGAAGGGCGGGCGTTTCGCCGTTCAGCCCGGCGCGGTTTTTATCCGCGTTGCTTTGATCGCCCCCGCTGGTCATTACAGGCCGCATATTCTGATCCCTGGATCTCCTGACGAGGACTCCCATGGCCACCAAGATCGATTTCTACGCTGTTCTTGAAGTCTCCCGCACAGCCTCTGCCGATGAGCTCAAAAAGGCCTATCGCAAGCAGGCCATGCGCTTTCACCCCGACCGTAATCCGGGCGATGAAACAGCCGAGCACAAGTTCAAGGAAATCAACGAAGCCTATGATGTTCTGAAAGACGAACAGAAGCGCGCTGCCTATGACCGCTTCGGTCATGCTGCCTTTGAAAATGGCGGTATGGGCGGCGGTGGTTTCGGGGGAGGATTCGGCGGCGGTGGCCTCGATGACATCTTCGAAATGTTTGGCGACATGATGGGGGGCCGTCGTGGTGGCGGTCGTCGTCGCACCGGCAACGACATTCAGGTTCAGGTCGAAATCTCGCTTTCCGAGGCCTATGAAGGCGTCAAGAAGCCGGTCGAGATCCGTACCCGCGTTGCCTGCGAAAGCTGCCATGGTACGGGATCGGCTGACAGCAACCCCGGCGATGTGACCTGCCCAACCTGTCATGGCGCGGGTGCCGTGCGTGCACAGCAGGGCTTTTTTCTCGTCGAGCGTCCCTGCCCCACCTGCAAGGGCTCGGGCAAGGTCGTGCGCAATCCCTGCAAAAGCTGCAAGGGAAGCGGCACAACCGAGCAGACGCGTTCGATCGAGGTTCCCATTCCCGCCGGCGTGGAAGATGGCACACGCATCCGCCTGACGGGCGAGGGCGAAGCCGGTGGCAGCGGTATCCAGCCGGGCGATCTCTATGTGCATGTCGCGGTTGGTGGCAGCGATATCTTCCAGCGCGATGGCGCCAACATCTATTGCCGCGTGCCGCTTCGCATGACGCAGGCGGCGCTCGGTACGGAAATTGAGGTCCCTGTCATTGATGGCAGCCGCGCCAAGGTGAAGATTCCCGCCGGCACGCAATCGGGCGAGAATTTCCGCCTGCGTGGCAAGGGCTTCTCGGTGCTGCGTTCCAGCGCACGGGGTGATATGTATATCCAGGTTGCCGTCGAGACGCCGCATCACCTCAACGCCCGCCAGAAGGAACTTCTCGAGGCTTTCGAGGCCGAGGCTGGTGAGGCTCAGGAGCAGGAAAAGGCCAATCCCGAGCACACGGGGTTCTTCGCCAAGGTCAAGGACTTCTTCGAAGGGAAATAAGAGCCATGCGTATCGGCATTGCAGGTATCACCGGTCGCCTCGGGGCGCTTTGCGTCGAGGAAGTCGCGGCATCCGGGCTTGAGCTGTCCGGCGGGCTGGCACGCAAGGCCGATCCGCAGAAGCGTATCATGACAGATCCGGCTCAGCTGGCGGCGTGCAGCGATGTTGTGATCGATGTCAGCAGCCCGGCTGCGATACTGGCCAACGCCGAAGCCTTTGCGCAGGCCGGCTGCGGCTGGGTGATCGGGACGACAGGGTTCGGCGCCGCGGAAGAACTGGCCATTCGCGCAGCCGCAACGCGGATCCCGGTGCTACGGGCTGCCAATTTCGCACCCGGCCTGACCATGTTGCTCGATCTGGCGCGTCAGCTCGGCGCCAGACTGCCGGCTCATGAATATGATGCTGAAATTCTGGAAACGCATCACCGTCAGAAACGCGACGCCCCGTCCGGCACGGCCCTCGCCATTGGTGAGCGCCTTGCCGAGGGCCGTGGTGTCGCACTGAACGACGTCATGGAAGTCAATCGCTCAGGCGTACGGGGTGAGGAGGCTATCGGTTTTGCCTCACTGCGGGCCGGGCAGATTGTGGGCGAGCACAGCCTGATCCTGACTTCCGGCACGGAACAAATCACCCTGTCGCATCGTGCCTTCGACCGACGGGTCTTTGCCCAGGGTGCTGTAAAGGCTGCCCGCTTTGTGGCAGGTAAACCTGCCGGGTTATATGAGATGACGGAAATATTCGGCGGCTGAAACGGGCCTGCCTTGCGTCTGAAACATAACAAACGCTTGACCCCTGCGGCTGTATGCCTCTAAGGACAGCCCTCTCTTGCGGGTCGGGCGCAGGTTGTCGCACGTCCGTACTCCTTTCTTTCACTCATTCCCTGCGAGGTCCCTGAGTGCGTAACTACGGCGAATTTCTCTTCACATCGGAATCCGTTTCTGAAGGTCATCCGGACAAGGTCTCTGACCGTATCAGCGATACCGTTCTGGACGCTTATCTGGAAGCAGACCCGGAAGCCCGCGTTGCGTGCGAAACCCTCTGCACCACCAACCGTGTCGTTCTGGCCGGTGAAGTTCGTGGTCCGGCTTCGATCACCAGCGAATTGCTGATCGAGCGCGCCCGTCACGCCATCAAGGATATCGGTTACGACCAGGAAGGTTTCTCCTGGAAGAACGCCGAAATCACCTCCCTGCTGCATGCGCAGTCCGCCGACATCGCTGTTGGCGTCGATAGCGCTGGCGAGAAGGATGAAGGCGCAGGCGACCAGGGCATCATGTTCGGCTTCGCCACCCGCGAGACCGAGCACCTGATGCCGGCCCCGCTCTATTACGCGCAGTCGATCCTCGAGAAGGTTCGTGACTACCGCAAGAGCGGCCATGCTCTGGGCGTCGGCCTGCTGCCGGATGCCAAGAGCCAGGTCACGCTGCGTTATGTCGATGGCAAGCCCGTTGGCGCGACGTCGGTCGTGATCTCGACGCAGCATATCGAAGGCATGCGCCAGAACACCATTCGCGAAATGCTGCGCGAAGTAGTTCGTGAAGTCCTGCCGGAAGGCTGGATGTGCCCGGAAGAAGAATTCTACGTCAATCCGACGGGTAACTTCGTGATCGGTGGTCCCGATGGCGATGCCGGCCTGACGGGTCGCAAGATCATTGTCGACACCTATGGTGGTGCAGCCCCCCATGGCGGCGGCGCCTTCTCGGGCAAGGACCCCACCAAGGTTGACCGTTCGGCTGCCTATGCTGCGCGCTACCTGGCCAAGAACGTGGTTGCTGCCGGTCTTTCCGATCGCTGCACCATCCAGCTCAGCTACGCCATTGGCGTGTCCAAGCCGCTCTCGGTCTATGTCGATCTCGATGGCACGGGCAAGGATATCGACGAAGCCCGTCTCGGCAAGCTGCTGAACGAAATGGTCGATCTCTCGCCGCGCGGCATCCGCAAGCATCTGCGCCTGAACCGTCCGATCTATGTGCCGACCTCGGCCTATGGTCATTTCGGTCGCGTGCCCGATCCGGTGCTGGACAACTTCACGTGGGAGCAGACCGATCTGGTCAGCTCGCTGCGCGGTGCCCTCAACCGCTGAGGTCCCCAACTGTCTGACACCTCTCTCAAGTCCCAGCCTGAGCGGCTTTATGGCCGCCAGCGCGGGCACCCGCTCCGCGCCCGCCAGCAGCGCCTCCTCGACGAGGCACTGCCCAGGCTCCGTCTGAACCCCGATCAGGCCGCCGCTCCGCAGGCCGCCTTCACTGGCGCTCCTGTTCAGGGCGTCTGGCTTGAAATCGGGTTCGGCGGCGGCGAACATGCGCTCGATCAGTCACAACGCAATCCGGATGTCGGCTATATTGCCGCTGAGGTTTTCGAGAACGGGCTGTGCTCGCTCATGTCCCGCATCGTACCGGAAGGCGAAGAGGACACGATCACCCCGCCGGATCATTTCCGTATCTGGCCCGATGATGCGCGTCAGCTGCTGAAATCCCTGCCCGATGGCTGCCTCGACCGCGCCTATCTGATGTTCCCCGATCCGTGGCCCAAGGCACGCCATGCCAAGCGTCGCTTCATCCACCCGGAGAATATTCGCGAACTGGCCCGCCTGTTGAAGCCCGGCGCCGTCTGGCGCGTTGCGAGCGATCATCCCGTCTATCAGGACTGGGTGTTCGAGATCATGGGCGCGCAGGATCTGTTCGATGCGCCCCCGCCTGCCAAAGGCGAGCGCCCCGAAGGCTGGTCACCCACACGCTATGAAGCCAAGGCCTACCGCGAAGGCCGCGTGCCGTTCTACTGGACGTTCACGCGCCGCGGTGCCTGATACCGAGTTGGATCGGAACACCGCATGAGCACGCAAATCGAACGCGAGGAAATGGAATTCGACGTGGTGATCGTCGGCGGAGGGCCCGCCGGCCTTTCCGCCGCCATCCGACTGCGTCAACTCATGCCGGAAGCCACGATCTGCCTTGTTGAAAAAGGCAGCGAAATCGGGGCGCATATCGTCTCAGGCGCGGTGATCGAACCCCGCGCCCTGGCCGAGCTCTTCCCCGACTGGCAGGAACGCGGCGCTCCGCTGAAAACCCCGGTGACGGAAGAAAAAGTGCTCTTCCTCACCGAAAAGCGCGGCTTCGCCATACCCTTCATCGACAAGCTCATGCCTGCCATGGCCAATCACGGCAATTATGTCGTGTCGCTGGGCGAGGTCTGCCGCTGGCTCGGTGCCCAGGCCGAGGAGATGGGCGTCGAGATCTACCCCGGATTTGCCGCTGCCGAACCCTATATCGAGGACGGCCGCCTGTGCGGTGTCATCACCGGTGATATGGGCATCACGCGTGAGGGCGAGCAGGGGCCGAACTTCGCACCCGGCATGATCCTGCGGGCTAAACAGACCATCCTGACCGAGGGCGTGCGCGGCTCGATCAGCCAGCGCGTCATGAAGCAGTTCAATCTGCGTCAGGGTGTGGACCCGCAGACCTATGGGCTGGGCATCAAGGAAGTCTGGGAAATCCCCGCCGAGAAGCACAAGCCCGGCTTCGTGCAGCACAGCTTTGGCTGGCCGATGGATGACGGCACCTATGGCGGCGCCTGGCTCTATCATTTCGGCGAAAACCTCGTCTCCTACGGTTTTGTCACCGGGCTGGATTACAGCAATACCTGGCTCTCTCCCTTTCAGGAGATGCAGCGCCTCAAGACCCATCCTGAATTTGCGAAGCATCTCGAAGGCGGTCGCCGTCTGATCTATGGCGCGCGCGCCCTGTCAGAGGGTGGCTTCCAGTCCCTGCCGCGTCTGTCCTTTCCGGGTGGCGTTCTGGCGGGTGATTCCGCAGGCTTCCTGAACATGCCCAAGATCAAGGGCACGCATACCGCCATGAAATCCGGCATGCTGGCCGCCGAGGCCGTGGCCGAGGCGCTGGGGGGTGAAGGCCCCTGCGAGGCCACAAGCTATACGCGCCGTTTCAAGAGTTCCTGGCTGTTCAAGGAGTTGTTCGAGGCCCGCAATGTGCGCCCCGCCTTTGCCCGCTGGGGCAATCGCCTTGGCGCGCTTTATGCCGGGATCGACAGCCTGATTTTCCGTGGCCGCGCGCCCTGGACGCTGCATTTCCGTCATACGGATCATGAAGCGCTCAAGCCTGCCGAGCAGTGCAAGCCCATTGCCTATCCGAAGCCGGATGGCACGCTGACCTTCGATCTCACCTCATCGGTGTTCCTGTCGGGCACCAATCATGAGGAGGACCAGCCGGTCCATCTGAAGCTGCGTGACCCGTCGAAATGGCTGCCGGTCAACTGGGGCATTTTCCGCTCACCTGAAAGCCGCTACTGCCCGGCCGGTGTGTATGAGGCGCTGGAGGAAAACAGCACCATGCGCCTGCAGATCAACGCGCAGAACTGCGTGCACTGCAAAACCTGCGACATCAAGGATCCGACGCAGAATATCGACTGGTGTGTGCCCGAAGGGGCCGGTGGACCGAATTATCCTGTCGGTATGTGATTTTGAGTCGCAATAAGGTATGAACCCTGACGACAAATTCCAGGATCGGCGAGAAACAGATGAAGATAGTGGTCCCGGTCAAGCGGGTGGTGGATTACAACATCAAGCCCCGCGTCAAGGCCGATAACAGCGGCGTCGACACGCAAGGCGTGAAGATGTCGATGAATCCCTTCGATGAAATTGCTGTCGAAGAAGCCGTCAGGCTTCGCGAAAAAGGCGCTGCCTCCGAAATCGTGGTGGTGACCATCGGCGTGGCCGAGGCCCAGCCCGTTCTGCGTACGGCCATGGCCATGGGTGCCGATCGTGCCATTCTGGTGCAGACCGATGCCGAACTGGAGCCGCTGGCTGTCGCCAAGCTGCTCAAGACCATTGTGGATCGCGAAAATCCCGGTCTGGTCATTATGGGCAAGCAGGCCATTGATGACGACATGAATGCGACCGGCCAGATCCTGGCAGCACGCCTCAACTGGCCGCAGGGCACGTTTGCCAGCTCGGTTGCCGTCGAGGACGGGCGCATCACCGTGGTACGTGAGGCCGATGGCGGGCTCGAAACAGTGCGTCTGGCGCTCCCGGCCGTGGTCACCACCGATCTGCGCCTCAACGAGCCGCGCTACGCCACCATGCCCAACATCATGAAGGCCAAGAAAAAGCCGCTCGAGACCATCGCTGCCGATACGCTGGGCGTGGACATCACGCCGCGTCTGGAAACAGTGAAGGTGGTCGAGCCGCCCGTGCGTCAGGCCGGTATCAAGGTATCGAGCGTTGCCGAGCTGGTTGGCAAGCTGCGTGACGAAGCGAAGGTGATCTGATCATGACAACTCTGGTTCTGATCGAAGCCGAAGGCACCGCCATCAAGAAGGCAAGCCTTTCTGCCGTTGCCGCAGCCCGCCATTTCGGTGCTGTCGATGTGCTGCTGATCGGCGCAGAAGGTGCCCAGGAAGCCGCGAAGATCGAGGGGATCACCCGCGTTCTTCATGCGGACTCCACACCGCATCTGGCCGAGTGCATTGCCTCCCTGATTGCCGATCGCGCCAAGGATTACGATCACATCGTTTCCGCCGCGACGGCTTATGGCAAGAACACCCTGCCCCGCGTGGCCGGTCTGCTGGATGTGCAGCCGATCACTGAAGTGGTCGAGATTATCGACGCCGATACCTTCGTGCGCCCGATCTATGCAGGTAGCGCGCTTTCCACCGTGCGGTCGCGCGATGCGATTAAGGTGCTGACCGTGCGTAACGCCAATTTCGAAGCCGCCAAGCTCGGCGACGCCTCGGCGCCGATCGAAGCCGTCTCCGCTGCAGTCGAGGTGCCGGACGCCGAATATGTCGGGATCGAACTGACTCATTCCGACCGCCCCGAACTGGAATCGGCTCGTGTGGTGATCTCGGGTGGGCGCGGCCTGAAGGATGCAGCCAATTTCAAGCTGCTCGAGCCTGTGGCCGACAAGCTGGGCGCTGCCATTGGTGCGTCGCGCGCGGCGGTGGATGCCGGGTTTGCCCCGAACGAAATGCAGGTCGGTCAGACCGGCAAGATCGTGGCACCTGATCTCTATATCGCTGTCGGTCTTTCAGGCGCCATCCAGCATCTGGCAGGCATGAAGGACAGCCGCGTAATCGTGGCGATCAACATGGACCCCGAAGCCCCGATCTTCAACGTGGCCGATTACGGCCTCGTGGGCGATCTGTTCGAGATCCTGCCCCAGCTCAAGGCCGAACTGGGCGCCTGAATACTTCCCGAACCTGCCTCTTGTTCAGCAAGGCAGGTTCGGTTCCCTACGGCCAGATCATTCTGGCTCGTAGTCTGGCGCCAGAGCGCCGCATTACTCCTCTCCGATCGGATGCACTACGGAGGGGAAGGCTTTTCCCCTGGTCTCGCAACGCCCCATCCCAGCCATCGCGACACGCGGCGGCAGCGCGTCCCGCTTGCGCAAATACGGTCCGGGAAATTGGCCAGTCATACCGACGATACGCAGCTTGCCATCGCTCTTCCGTAAGACGGTATCGGCCCGATCTGATTCCACGTGCCCGCAAACCGTATCAAGGTCGAGCGCGCTCATAACCCCACCATGATTGCCGCCATACCGAAGCGCCTCACAACACCGATTATGCCCCGACGAAACGGAATCTTTCCTGCGGGACAGCTTTCCATTGTTTTTCGGCGTCGCATGGGACATGCTTGTATACATGACCCAGATCATGGACATTCAGGCAGGCGGCGCCCGGGCCCTGGCGCGTTGCGACGAACTCGGTATCGCTCCCTATAGCGACCAGAGTGACGGACTCTTTCGCCCCTATCTCGGCCCGGCGCACAGGGCCACGATTGGCAGACTGGCCCAGTGGATGGACCAGGCGGGCATGAGTGTTGAAACCGATGCCGTGGGAAACCTCGTCGGGCATTATGCGGGTGTGACACCCGACGCACCCGTTCTGCTGATCGGCTCGCATGTGGACAGCGTGCGTGATGGTGGGCGCTATGACGGCATGCTCGGTGTGTTGCTCGGCATCGAGACCGTAGCCTATTTCAACGAGCGCGGCCTCAGACTGCCTTTTGCGCTTGAGGTCATCGGTTTCGGAGATGAGGAAGGCTCCCGTTTTCCCACCTATATGATGGGCTCGCGCTCTGCTGCCGGCATGAAGCAGCAGATCGATGACAGCATCACCGATCGCGATGGCGTGTCACTGCGTCAGGCCCTTGCGGATTGGGGGCTGGATGTCTCGCGCTTTCATACCGCCAGACGACAGAGCGTGTTCGCCTATATCGAAGCGCATATCGAGCAGGCCCCCCATCTGGAGCGCGCCAATCTGCCACTCGGTCTGGTGCGAGGCATCGCCTCTCAATATCGCTTTCGCGTCACACTGACAGGCGAGGCAGACCACGCCGGAACCGCCATGCACGAACGTCGCGATGCCCTGGCCGCCGCCGCCGAGGCAATTTCGGCCATCGAGCGCATCGGCGCACAGGACCCGGTCGATCTGGTGACGACAGTGGGCTGGCTGACTGTCGAGAACGGCGCCCCCAATATCGTGCCGGGCAAGGTCGCTCTGACCATCGATATCAGGGCGGTGACACCCGGTGTGCGTGAAAGCGCTGCCCAGGAAGTCAGTGACACGCTGCAGGCCATCTGCACACGCAGGCGCATCCGTCTCGATATCGAGCGCATACAGGATCTGGCTGGCGCGCTTTGCGATGAACGCCTGACATCCCTCCTTGGCCGCGCCGTGGAAGAACGGCAGGGCAACACGCCCCCCATGCTGCTCAGCCAGGCCGGGCATGATGCCATGATCATGGCCAATCTCGCCCCCATGACCATGCTGTTCATCCGCTGCAAGGGCGGGATCAGCCACAACCCAGCAGAATCTGTCGATGACGCCGATGTCGAGGCGGCGCATCAGGCCCTGGTGACCTTCGTCACGCGACTTGGAGAAACGATGTGAGCAGTTTTTTCGGTGAGATCAACCCGCCGCAGCGGCTTCTGATGGGGCCGGGCCCCATCAATGTGCATCCGCGCGTGCTGCGGGCCATGGGGGCGGACATGCTCGGCCAGTTCGATCCCGAGATGACCGATTACATGAACCAGACGATGGCGCTCTATCGTCAGGTATTCATGACCGAAAACCGCTGGACATTCCTGATCGATGGCTCAGCCCGCGCCGGTATCGAGGCTGCCCTGACGTCATTGATCGAGCCGGGCGCCAAGGTTCTGCTCATCCGCTCCGGGCGTTTTGGTATGTTGCTGGGCGAGATTGCCGAGCGCCTTGGTGCCGAGATTGCCACGATCGATCTGGAATGGGGTCAGGTGGCCACGCTCGATCAGATCGAGGCCGCTTTAGCCGAGCATCGTCCCGCCGTGTTTGCCGCCATTCATGGCGACACCTCCACCACCACGGCGCAGCCGCTTGAAGGCGTCGGCGCACTCTGCCGCCGCTATGGTGCCCTTTCCTATGTCGATGCCACAGCGACACTCGGTGGTATGCCGGTCCGCACCGATGAATGGCAGATCGACGTGGTCTCGGCTGGCCTGCAAAAATGCATGGGCGGCCCGCCGGGCAGCGCACCCATCACGATCTCTGACCGGGCTGCCGAGTTCATTTTCTCACGCCGCAAGGTCGAGAGCGGTATTCGTCGTGATGACATCAGCGATGGTACACGACCGTTCATCCGTTCGAACTATTTCGATCTCGCCATGGTCATGGATTACTGGTCCGAAAAGCGCCTGAACCACCATACCGAAGCCACGTCGATGCTCTACGCCGCACGCGAATGTGCCCGTCTGGTGCTTGAAGAGGGGCTGGAGAACCGCTTCGCCCGTCATGTGGCTGCTGGCAAGGCGATGTCTGAAGGGCTGCGTGGTCTTGGCCTGACGCTATACGGTCAGGACGCGTATCGCATGAGCAATGTCACCGGGGTTTATATCCCTGAAGGCATTGATGGCGAGCGTGTGCGGGCCCGTATGCGCGACGAATACCAGATCGAGATCGGCACCGCATTTGGTCCGCTGGTGGGCAAGATCTGGCGTCTGGGCGCGATGGGCTACAATGCCGAGCAGCACAAGGTGCGTCTGACCCTGGCCGCTCTCAAGGCTGTTCTGGAAAGCGAGGCCTGAACACTCTCGCAGGCCAGGTGAGACCCGAGCCACGCGATCAGGACTCACCCAACCCAAAGCCGGTTGATCCTGGCCGGACTAGTCCAGACCGGGGCCGTTCAGCCGGCTGTGAATCCGGGCGATTACTCTGCGGGTAATCGCCAGTTCCTCGGCATCGATCCCGTCGGTAACGGTCTGCTCGATGGCCCGCGAGAAGCGCAGGACTTCATCGAGGCGCCTGGCACCTTCCGGAGTGATCTGCACGTAAAAGGCCCGTCGGTCTGCCTCATCGGGCTCGCGGGTTATGAAGCCCTTTTCCTCGAGCGTGCGGAGGATGCGCACCATGGAGGATTTGTCGAGCAGAAGGGCTTCGGCAATTTCCTTGGGGTGCATGGGGCGACCATATCGCTGCAATTCCAGCAGGGGCTGCCACGTCGCATCGGTTAGATCATGCGGGCGTAGCCTGACATCGAGGATCTGTCGCCAGCGCCGGGCAATCAGCCCCATCATGCGTCCCAGAGTCAGGCTCTCTTCCACTGTGCTCACCGGGGCGCTGCCGTATTCATGTCGTCGGGCATGTTGTTCGCCAGATCAAGCTGCCCGGTGGCATGGGCCAGCGCTGCCGCCTTGGTAAACGCCTGAGCAACACTCACGGCAAGCGATGCCTGCGCCTCGAACAGGGCCGCAGCTGCTGTAGACGCATCCGTCATGGTGCCAACCCCATGCGCATAGGCCTGACTGGCTCCTTCATTGGCCGTGCGGGCGGCATCGTTCAGAACACGGGCGGATTTTACCTGGGCAAGTGCCGTTTCGAGCGCATCCTGACTATCAGCCACCTGTCGCTCGACGCTCAGACGATCCTTGAGAAGGGTCGCCTCGGCTGCATCATGCTGCGACTGCGCCATGTGGATGGCATTGGCTCGCAAGCCCCCTTGATAGATTGGCCAGCTGACCTGAAGAAAAGCCCCGGCTTCCGGCTGTGCAATGGCCGAGGCCGGCGCCGAGCGACCCGTGCCATAGGTCTTGAGCGCCCCCAGATAGCCTGACATTGTTCCGGCGAACGCAATACGGGGCAAAAGCGCGGCCTTGGATTCCGCAATGGCTTCGTCGGACGCGCGCAACCTGGCAATATCGGCCAGAAGGTCGGGCCGGGACGCCAGAGCCTGATCCACAAGCTGCCTGATCTCGCCCGGAGAACTCTGGGGCAGGGCCTGTACAGGCATCGGCTCTATCTCAAGCGGCAGGGTGGCAGGCAGGCCGGTTACCTCCAGCAGGGCATGATGGGCGCCATGCTCGGCATCGACCGCCTTGTCCAGATCGAAATGTGCCTGGGCCAGGTTGCGCTGCGCCGTAGCCACGTCGACGATCGTTGCCTCGCCATGCTCATGACGCGACTGCGCAGCACGCAGCAAAAGCGCCATATTATCCACGGCATGATGAGAGGCCGCGACAATGGCCTGCGCCGCCTGCTGGCTGTGATACGCGCTGATCACATCCAGAATGAGTTGCTGATGAACCGCCGAAAACCCGAAATTGGCGGCAAGCGTCTGGAATTTCGCTTCATTGATCCTGGCCCGCGTGCGGCCAAAATCGAGAAGCAGATAATCAAGCTCAAGCTTGGGGAACGCCGCTGCGCCATTCGATGTCAGATAACCGCGGCTCGACAGATAATTGGGCAGGGGCAGGGCCATGCGCTGGAAACCGCCCATGGCCGAAAAAGTAAGCTGGGGCAGCATGGCGGCACGCGACATACCGACACCGATGGCCGCCTGCCGCGCGCTCTCCCACGCAATGCGCGTGCGCGGGTTGTTGCGCTCAGCCAGATCGATCAGCTGCGGCAGTGACAACACATGATCCTGTCCCTCCGGCAAGGCATGCTGCGCATGGCCAGCGCCGGATGATGCCCCTCCGACACCCTTGCCTGTTGGCCAGTCGGGAGAAGGATTGCGTATGTCGGGCGGCAGGGTGAGACCCGTCGCCCCATGCGGGTGCCACGCGTGATCGGCACTCTGCGGCGCCAGATCGCGCGTGTCATTGCATCCGGCCAGCATCGCACCGAGCATCAGAAGAGGAAGACCGCGCAACAGAAGGGTGCGGTGTAAGACGGGGTTTGGGGTCATCGGAGAAATCCGTGCTGCATGGCGGGCATCAGGCCTGTTCTGTCATGGTGCCCTGTCCGGGCCGTGCTTCAGCGTCAGGGTCATAGCGCTGGATAATCAGCCTCAGCCCCTCATCGAGCAGGCCGAACCACACCATGCGCTGGGGGTCATGAGGCAACAGGGGCAGGGGTGGCAGACGCATCTGAAGGGCAAGACCGTCGCGACCGTCCTCCAGCCATTGCGCCAGTTCGCTGAACCATCCTGCAAGCTGGTCAACCTGCGCCTGTGCCGTGTCGTCAGGCGCGCGCCTCACATCCGAGATGACGGCCACGGGAATGGAGAGAAGCTGGATGTCACGCACAAGCGGCAGGGTGATATCGGGAATGAAGGCGTTGCCCTTCAGACGCTCTTCCTCGAAGGGCGCATTGCGCAGGGCCATACGCGTCGCAGCAATGGCGCGACCGAATTTCTCGCGTTCCATTTCCTGCCCGATATCGACAGCCTGCTCAGGATGCTTGCGCCGCAAGGCTATCAGCCCGCCCAGCTGGCGCACCGCTCCGACCAGATGGCAGCGCGCCACATTGGTCGCACTCACCGGCCATAGCGCCGCGGCCATCAGATACACGACGACATTACCGATCAGGATACCCACAACGCGGTTGCGCGCCGTCTCCATGTCCAGCGTCGGGCCATAGCCCTGCAGGATGGTCATGAAATAGGCCATCGCAATCTGCACACCGGCATAGGAGATGCGCTCGCTGCCGCTCTTGATCCAGCCTGCGAAGGCAGCCACCGGGATCACCACCAGAATGAGATCGAGAACATCGGTGAGGGATGGCATGAGGGTAAGGATGGTGCCAATGCCGCATACCGCCCCGATCATGGCGCCCGTGACACGCAGGAGCATCTTGTGGACGGAGTCACCCACTGTGCCGAGCGAGACAAGAAAGCACGTCACGACGCAGGTCTGGATACCCGGCCAGGAGGTAAAACGCGTGATGGCGTAACAGATAACCACGGAAAGCGCGATCCGTATGGCCGCCTGCGGATAGGCCGGGTTCGTAAAGGCATCCGGCTTGAAAAAACTGCGGGCCGCCGCCTTGATTTCAGGCGCAAACTGGGCGGCAGTCGTCTCGGGACGGACAAGCAGGCCATGAATGATGGTGACCGAACGAATGAACTCACTGGCCAGCGGGTAGAGCTTCGGATCATCGCTGAATTCGTCGGCAAGGCGTTGGAGCGCAGCCTCGTCAAAATCGATCACGGCCACGTTGTCGCGTCCCTGTCGATAGACAGCACCGCACTGCTCCACGATCAGCCCCATACGGTGCAGGAAGGCCGTGCCTCGCCCGGTTGTATCGAGCCGACTCCAGGCCAGCAGGATCATGACAAGACGGGCCGTATTGCGGATCATCGCAATCCCGACATGACGGCTTGTGATTTCAGGATGAAGCTTGATGCTCAGGTCATGAAACTGGCGCAGCGAGGCCACGCCCTGATCGGCCAGTGAGGCAATCTGGCGCATCTGGGCCGTTGCAGGTCTTGCCCCGGTTTCGCACCCCTGCGCCACGGCGCGAAAGCGCTGTGCGAGCCCTGCACGCAGCATGGTGAGCGGATCATGCCCGGCCAGGCGATTGACCACCGCAATGATCGACAGCGCGATGACAAATACCACGCCGACCCATAGCAGGGTATGCAGCATGGCCTCTTCGGGCGGCATGAACGCCGCATCGGGCACGGCACTATCGGTCGTGTTGCCAATGAACCCGTCCAGCGAATAGCCGACATTCTGCAGCATATCCGCGCTCATGGTCATGTAGACGATCCAGAAGAGCAGGATATTGGCCAGAGATCCCATGGTCATGGCCTGTGACAGAAACCCTGCCGCAAGAGTCAGCAGAAGCATCAGGGGCAGGCGTAGTCCGGGCTCGGACAGGCTGAGCATCAGGAAAAGGATCGTCAGCCCTGTGCCCGCCACAATCACCGCCCCACCCATCAGCGCCGTGCTGGTATTGGAGGCTGCATCATTGCCGGACAGGAAGAAGCAGATGAAGACCAGCACCGGCAGATCGGGGATGCGGAATGTCTCGCCAATCAGGATCGTGACAATCACCTGAAACACGAGCAGGGCCGTATTGCGCGCCCGACCGGGAGTTGGCGCCATTTCCTTTCTGAGGAAGGCAAAGGTCGATGGCGTTTCCTCGCGCCAGATCCTTCGCCTTGGCAACACCACCTCCTGCCCGGCGGTGTTCATCGCATCACGACCACAACCAGAGTGCCTCCAATGCGCATCAGGTCAGTCGGCGGATTATCAAGCCGGATACGAACCGGAAAACGCTGTGCGATGCGCACCCAGTTCAGGGTGCGCGGCACCTTGGGCAGACCATTGGCGCTCATCCCCTCATCGGGCACCACACCGGCATTGAGACTCTCGAGTGTGCCACTGATGGGTGTGCCGGGCTGCGCCATGGCATACACCGTCACCTTCTGGCCCGGCGCCAGCCCGGCAAGCTGCGTCTCGCGGAAATTCGCGATGGCCCACCATTTCTCATCATCGACCAGTGTAAAGACTGGCTTGCCTGTCGTGGCGTATTCACCCGCGGCCACATTCAGGTCTGTCACGATGCCATCACAAGGTGCCCTGACCGTGGTCAGACGCAGGTCACGCTCTGCCTCACGCAGGGCCGCCTGGGCTGCTGCCAGATCGGCCCGCAGGGGTGCCACGCTGCGCACGGCCTGGCGGGCGGCCAGGGCGGATTGCAGGGCAGATTGCAGGCTTGCCTCGGCACTGCGTGTTTCAGCCCGTGCCTGATCCAGCGCCTCGCGGGTCACGAAACCCTGCTTCTCAAGAGGGGACAGACGGGCCTGTGTGGCCTGGGCAAGGGTCAGCCGCGCACGCGCACTGGTTACCGAGCTGGCCTCGGCACCGGCGTGGGATATCTGGGAACTGACCTGACTGGTCTGCACGTCAATCTGGGCCTGCAGACCATCGACCTGCGCCTGCGCCTGCTGCACCCGGTAGGTATAAGGCTCAGGATCAATCACATACAGGATGTCGCCACGCCTGACCTTCTGGTTGTCATGAACGGGCAGGGAAACGATGCGTCCGCTCACTTCAGGTGCGAGGTGGACGATATTGGCCGCGATATAGGCGTCTTCAGTGCGGGGCCGGCTGTGCAGGCGATCCAGCACCAGAAATCCCAGAATCACACAGGCCGCCAGGGACAGGATAAGGAGTGAGATACCGCCGATGCGGGATGGAAGAGAGCGCATGGACACCGCCTAGTGACCGAAAAACACGAGCCAGACCATGAAGGTGATGGCGACCATGAAAGCGAGATAGGTCAGCATCGGGGCAGGCACAGCCTGCTGCAGACCGACAACCCCGATGACAGCGCGCAGCAGAGCGGCTGCTACAGCACCGATCGTGGCACACAGCATCCATGACGGGAAAAACGATCCCAGCACATCCTGCAACGGTGCCCGTGTACAGCCCGCAAGGCCAAGCGCCATGAAAAACGGGAGTGACCGCCACAGGGCCGAACCTGGTCGGCTGGGATATGGGGTGAGACGCATGGTTGGCTCGTCGATCCTGATAATGAGACCTGAACCATGACACAGATATGGTTTACATATCAACCATATTGATAATACGATAATCTCATGCCATTGGTTCGCATGAGAAAGCACGCGCGTCTGCATTCTTGCCAAGCGCAGCATCGTAAGTCGAATTTTGAGGAAGATGATGGTGGAGCCAATCGGAATCGAACCGACGACCTCCTGAATGCCATTCAGGCGCTCTCCCAACTGAGCTATGGCCCCGCCGTATCAAAACCGGCCCCTTGGGTCAGGCCAGTGGCGCGGGTATAGCGGGGGGCTCTGCCTCTGGCAACCCCCCCCTGACACTATTTTTTCGCGATACCGAAATCGCGCAGTACAGCCAGCAAGGGCAAAAGGGGCAAACCGAGAATGGCGTCGTGATCACCCCTTATCGTATTGAAAAGCTGTACACCCGGCCCCTCAAGGCGGTACGCACCAACACAGGATAGAAGTACGTCTCCCTCAGCCTCCATATAGGCCTCCAGAAAGCCATTGCTGAAATCGCGCATGGTGAGTTCGGGTGTCGCCAGATGCTCCCAGAGCTTCTCGCCATCTCTGTACAACACGACAGCCGTCTGAAGCCGATGCGTACGCCCGCGCAGGGTGATGAGCTGTTCCCTGGCCACCTGCCTGTTTTCCGGCTTGTCGAAACCGACGCCATCGCACTCCAGAATCTGGTCTGCCGCGATCACGAAATCGGCGCTCATAAAATGCGGATTCGTTGAAAACCCTAGAGCCTTGGCATTTGCGAGCGCCAGTGCGATGGCGTTCTGACCCGCGTTTTCCGCCCGCATCCTGTCACGCAGTACAGACTCATCCAGCGCCACCGGACAGGACACCACATCAAGACCGGCACCACGCAGCAAACCAAGCCGGGCCGTTGATCCACTGGCCAGTACCAGCCTTGGCGTTCCGGGATTCGCACGCTTCGACTCCATCTCGAGTCTCCTTTGAAATCAGGGGTGAATGAGTACCGTCAGTACTGGGGTACATGGGGATTGTACGAGCCTGGGAGAGAGGGCGTACCGAGTACCGTGGATTGTACTTTCTTCGGCAGAACCAGTGGGTTGTACACAGGCCTTCTGTGGGTATTTCGGGATAACCTGCGCAAATACCTCAAACCAAAGGGTTTATCGTTTGTACACAGTGTTGGTAAGTCGGGGTACGTTTTCGGAAAGATGGGTACCCCGTCATCCACAGGGATCAACCTATCCGACAGGATATCTATCTTTTTTCTTTTATGGTTATTGGTCGGTATGGATAGCGAAAATTCACCCCTGTCAGCGCCTGCAAAACCGCTCCTGCGTGTCCTCCACGGTGAGGCCGTGTGGCCGCCTCCGGTATGGCTCATGCGTCAGGCCGGACGCTATCTGCCTGAATTCCGCGCCGAGCGCGCCAAGGCAGACTTCCTGACGCGCTGTACCACCCCGGACATCGCAGCCGAACTGACTCTTCAGCCAATCCGGCGCTTTGCCATGGATGGCGCCATCCTGTTTTCCGATATCCTCGTCCTGCCCTGGGCCATGGGTCAGGATCTCAAATTCATCGAAGGGCGCGGCCCTGTCATGGAGCCGATCCGCAACAGGGCTGCGCTTGAGGCCCTGTCTCCTGCCCGCGTAGCCGAAACCGTGGCACCGATCCAGGAAACATTGCGGATTCTGGCTCGCGAACTGCCTCAATCCACCACGCTTCTGGGCTTTGCCGGCAGTCCCTTCACCGTATCCTGCTACATGGTCGATGGGGGCAGCTCGCGGGAGTTCGGTGTCACCCGTGCCATGGCGTTGCAGGACCCGGAGCTCTATGGCGATCTCATCGCCCTGCTGACCCGGACAACGACCGACATGCTGATTGGCCAGATCGATGCCGGTGCCGAGGCCGTCATGCTGTTCGACAGCTGGGCTGGTCTGCTGCCTCCCTCCCAGTTCCGCCAGCACGTAATTGCCCCGACACGCGCCATCGTGCAGGGCATCCGCGCCGCCCGTCCCGGTGTGAAGATCATCGGGTTTCCCCGTCTCGCCGGGTTGATGGCCCTCGAATATGCCCGTGAGACCGGTGTCGATGCGCTGGCCTGTGACACGTCGGTCGATCTGGCGCAGATGGCGACGCTCTGCCCTGACACGCTGACCCTTCAGGGGAATCTCGATCCGATCATTTTGCGCAATGGCGGACAAGGTCTGATTGACGAGGCACGCACCATTCGCGATGCCCTCAAGGGGCGGCCGCATGTGTTCAATCTCGGTCACGGTGTCATGCCCGATACCCCACCCGAGCATGTCGGCGCGCTGGTCGATGCCGTGCGCGATATCGGCTGACGCTCGTCATGTCCGATACGCGCCCTTCAGCCCTTTGTGCCTCCGGTCAGCTTCGTCTCGTGATCTTCGATTGTGATGGCGTGCTGATCGACAGTGAGGGGCCTTCCTGTCGTCTGGTGGCCAGTGCTGCCCGCGATCATGGCATTGCCCTGAGCGATGATGAGGCCCTGCACCGCTTCGCTGGCAAGGCACTGGGTCAGGTCAAGCGCGAACTCGAAGCCGAGACTGGCCTCGATCTGGGTGATGACTACGTCGCCATCATGCAGAACCGGCTGGTCGATCTGATGCGCGATGAAGCGGCGCCGATCGAGGGCGCTGCTGCCATGCTGTCAGCCGTGCAGGCGCTCGGTCTGCCTTTTCGCGTCGGCTCGAATTCCTCATGGCCCGAAATGGAGGTCAAATTCGCCCGTGTCGGATTTGAGCCCTTCTTTCCGAAAGAGAGGGTCCATTCGGCTCGTGACATGATGCGGCCCAAGCCAGACCCCTATGTGTTCCTTCATGCCGCCGAACAGGAAGGCGTTGCACCCTCTGCCTGCGTGGTGATCGAGGATTCCGATACCGGCGTGCAGGCGGCACATGATGCCGGTATGGCCTGCATCCTGCTGCGTGCCGAAGGGCCATCGCCCGCGCTCGACTGGCCAGAGTTACGCCGTATCGCCCATCTCGATGAACTTGCCCCCATGCTGGCCAGCGTTATGGAAGAGCAAAACCGATGAGCGCCCTCCTCCCCTGGTTTCCCTGGCTCAAGGTGCTGCACATCCTCGCCTTCACCTCATGGATGGCAGGAAATTTCTATCTGCCTCGGCTTTTCGTCTATCATTCACAGGTTCAGCCCGGCACGCCTGAAAGCGACCGTTTCCAGATCATGGAGCGTCGTCTGCTCCGCGCCATCATGACACCGGCCATGATCGCCACCCTGATCTCTGGAGGTCTTCTCGCCTCGCTTCCCGGTGTGATCGACTGGTCCGCCCCGTGGTGGTGGATCAAGCTGGTCACGGTGTTGCTGCTTTGCGGTTTCCACGGCTTTTGTGCCCGGTGGCGCCGCGAGTTTTCCCATGACCTGCGGCTTCATCCCGAGCGCTACTACCGTATTGCCAATGAGGTGCCGACACTGCTGATGATCGTTATCGTCATCATGATCGTGGCGCGGCCTTTCTCGGGATAACAGGCAAGGCCCTGCACTCGCGGAAGGGATAGCTCCGTTGAGTCCATCAGGGGTCAAAAGGAGGACTGTGCTCTGCTGGGGTATAGAGCCGCACCCCGCGTATCTTACGCCTTGGAAAATCGCCGATAGGTAAAATCACCGTCATGCCCGGCCCTTGCGGCTTCCATGACCAGAGCATGACGGTCCGAGCGGGCACAGACAGGGTCGGTGGCTGCCGCATCGCCTGTCAGGGCGAGGGCCTGACAACGGCAACCGCCCCAGTCGACTTCCTTCAGGCTGCAACCACGGCAGGGTTCGGGCATCCAGTCCGTGCCGCGAAACAGGTTGAACAGGGGGGAGTCCTGCCAGATCGCGCCCAGAGAGTCGGTTGTGACGCTGGGGAAAGTGATATTCGGAATGGTCTCGGCGGCATGGCAGGGCAGCACCTTGCCGGAGGGTGTGATGTTGACGAAGCGCTGGCCCCACCCCCCCATGCAGGGCTTGGGTTGGTCAGCGTGATAATCCGGGGTGACATAATCGATGGCGAGGCTGTTGCCAAAGCGGGCACGGGCTTTGACCACCGCTTCCGTCGAGGCTTCGAGCTGCGCGGCCGATGGCATGAGCAGATCACGGTTCTTCAGGCCCCAGCCATAATACTGGGTATGAGCAATCTCCACGCGTCCGGCACCGAGTTCATGGGCAAGATCGAGCATGGCAGGCACGCGCGCCACATTTTCGCGATGCACAACGAAATTGAGCGTGAGGGGGATACCGCGTGCCTTGATCAGGCGGGCGGCTTCGAGCTTCTTGGCCTGCGCACCACGGAGCCCGCCGATACGCTCTGCGCCCGCTTCCTCGACATCCTGAAAGGAGAGCTGGATATGATCGAGGCCAGCCTCATCAAGGGCGGAGAGGGTCGCCTCGTTGATGAGCACGCCCGAGGTGATGAGATTGGTGTAGAGATTGAGCGCACTGGCGTGACGCACCAGTTCGGGCAGGTCATGCCGCGCCATGGGTTCACCGCCTGAGAAGTGAACCTGCAACACCCCGAGTGCCGCAGCCTCGTCCAGCACGCGCAGCCAGTCGGCCGTGGTCATTTCAGACGCACGTCGCTCCAGATCGATCGGATTGGAGCAATAGGGGCAGGCGAGCGGGCAACGATGGGTCAGCTCGGCCAGCAGGCTCATGGGAGGCGGGGTAAAGCTCATGACGCGGGAGTTTGCCCGTTCCGAGGGCTTTGTTCGACCAGAACTTTCTGATCTATCAGCGAAGCAAGCAGGACCTGCACATCGGTTGCGATGGTTTCGCGGGGGGCATGATAGGTTGCAGCGAGGTCGTCGATGATGGCGCTCAAGGGGCGGGCGCCATCGACGAGGCGCAGGATGGCAGCGGCAATGGGATCGGCAATAAAGGCCTTTTCAGGAGCCTGAACGAGCCAGATATCGCGCACGCGGTCATGCTGCAGGCGATGACCGCGGGTATATTTCAGAATGCTGTCTTCCGAAACGCTCACGCGCTGAAAGCCTCTGGGGTATGGGCGCCGGCAAAGGCGCCGGGGGCGGGATGGCCTTCCATATACACATGCTGTAGCGCATCGAGCATGGTCCAGAGCACGTTGCATTTGAAGATCAGCGCGTCGATGACCTCTTTCTGCTGCTCGGCAGTGCGGGCGTGTTCCTTCACATAGGCCAGCGCGAAATCGGAATCACGCGGCGCCTGGGTGAGGCGTGGGGCGAAATAGGCCAGGGTCTCTTCCGAGATGAAATCATAGTGGCGCAGCATGCCGGAGACGCGCTCACTGATGATGGTGGGCGAGAAAAGCTCGGTGAGCGATGACGCAATGGCCGCCAGAACGGAGCGGTCGCGCACGTAATGCACATAGGCTTCCACGGCAAAGCCGGTCGCGGGCAGCATGCCTTGCAGGCTCTCGACATAGTCACGCGACAGACCAAGCCCGTCTGTCAGTTTCAGCCAGCGCGCAATGCCGCCTGTGCCGGGTTCGTTGCCATCATGGTCCTCAAGGCGGCGTCGCCATTCACGGCGTAGTTCGGCCGTGGGCAGGCGAGCGAGCAGGGTGGCGTCCTTCACCGGAATGGACGCCTGGTAATAGTAGCGGTTGAGGGCCCAGGCCTGAACCTGTGTGCGGTTCAGCTTGCCGTCATGCAGGGCACGATGGAAGGCATGACGGTTGTGATAGCGCTCGGCACCGATTTCGCGCAGGCGCGCTTCGAGGGCATCGGGGGACAGAACCGTCATGATCTTTCTCCAAGGGTCAGGCGCAGGCCATCTTCACCGATGATCCAGCCTGCTTCTTCCGCCATCCGGCGTTCCGGCGAGTCCGGTACGAGGACGGGGTTCGAGTTGTTGATGTGAATGAAGACGCGATGGGAGGGCGCATCATGCAAGGTCTCGATGATGCCTTGCGGGCCGGACATCGAGATATGTCCCATGCGCAGACCGGTTTTCGGGCTGAGCCCGGCACGGATCATCTCGTCATCACGCCAGAGCGTTCCTTCCATGAACAGCGCATCGGCAGCGCGAATGCGTGTGCGTATGGAAGGGGTGAGATCGGCACAGGCTGGCAGGAAGACCATCGTGTGCTTTCCGTCGGTAATTTCGAGCCCGATTGTCTCGCCCTTCTGGCTTGGCAGATGCTCGGCATAGAGCGGTGCCTTGCCAGGCACATCAAAGGCGGTAAGCGTCAGACCTGAAGCTGTACCGTCCTTGTTGGGCAGGGTGAGGGGTGTTTCGTCATCGAGCGGCAGGCGTGGCACAATTTCACGGTTTACGGCCTCGAAAATCGGATTGGCATCCAGCTGGGCCAGCGTGGCGGACGTGCCATAAAGCCGGAAGGGCTCGCGCTCGCGCAAAGTCAGCAGCCCGGTGATGGAATCGATTTCGCCATTGGTCAGGATAACGCCCTGTATCGGCGTGGAACGCAGCGCATCCTGCGCATGCAGTTCCGGCGTTGCCAAAATCTGGGCTCTGAGATCAGGCGAGGCATTAAGCAGAAACCAGTGCTTGCCATCGCCGCTGACGGCGAGGGAGGCCTGGCTGCGAGAGGGAATTCTACCCTCTCTTGCGGCGCGGCAAGCCGGGGCGTTCGAATTCCATTGCGGAAACCCACCACCGGCGCCGCTGCCAAGAACGATGATATCGAGCATGGTCAGGGTCGGTCTGTTCGTGATCGGCTGGCAGAGGGCGGTTCAGCCCGGCCAGAAACGACAACAGCCGCACATGGGGTGCGGCTGTTGAAGGTAAACGGTCCTGCGAAGAACTTACTTCTTCTGGCCGCAGACATAGGAGTTGATTTCGGCGCCGAGCGGAATTTCGGTAACCTTCGGGGTGTTCCAGGCCATGACGATATCCTTCAATGAAACAATGTGCTGTATCAGCCTAAAGATAGAACCCGAAAATGGGTTGCAAGCCAACGTGATTCAACCCAATAAAATGTAACGCGCATCACGTTGATGGCAACGTTTGCGGTCCGGGGTGGTTGATCGACGTTCATGACAGCGCCTTTTCCCGCGCAGCAACCCGTCTTTCAGGAAAGAAACGCCCGCCATGTCAGGCCCGCCGCTGACTTCGGACATGCCCCAGCCTGAAACCGGGTCCAAGGGAGGCGTGCCACGCCTCGCCCAAACCGGCGCAGGGGCAAAAATCATGCCCGATGCCCCGTCCGATACCGATAATTCCGAAGAGCGGAATGACGTGCATCAGGCCGGGATGATCCGCAAGGCCATGATGCGTCACAGCCTCGGCCTGCGTGATGTCGGTATTCTCATCCTGTCGCTTCTGGCGGTGTTCTACACCCTCTATTTTGCCGCCGATATCGTGCTGCCGTTCGTTTTCGCGATGGTCGTCAATCTGCTGATGATCGGACCGATGCGTTTTCTGCATGGGCGGCTGCGTATCCCGAAGCCTATCTCGGCGCTGTTGCTGATCATCGCCATGTTCCTGCTGGTCGTCTGCATTGGCACCGCCATTTCGGTGCCGGCTGCGGCGTGGCTGACCAAGGTGCCGCAGAGCCTTCCTGCGCTTCAGCAGAAACTCGCCTTTCTTCAGGGGCCGATTGACTCGGTCCAGCGCGGCTATCTGCGGGTGATCGCCCTGATGTCCAGTGGCGGGCATCATCATGTGACCGCTGCCTCGGCTGCGGCGTCATCGGCCTCGAATGGCGCTGAGACGCTGCGCGTCTGGGGGTCCTCCTTCCTGATCGGGACGCGGGCATTCATGGGTGAGTTCTTCACCATGCTGCTGATGCTGTTCTTCCTGATGACGGAAGGCGACAGCCTGCTGCGTCGTATCGTGGAGATCATGCCGACCTACTCCGACAAGAGACGGCTGGTGCAGATCACGACGCAGATCGAGCGCAATGTCTCGCTCTATCTTGCCACCATTACCATCATGAACATTCTCGTTGGGCTGCTGAACCTGCTGCAATGCTGGCTGACCGGTATGCCCAATCCGCTGCTCTGGGGTGTTCTGGCCTTCCTGCTGAATTATGTGCCGATCATCGGGCCGCTGACTGGCGTAGTCGTCTATTTCTGTGTGGCGCTGATCAGTTTCCCGTCTTTCCTGATGTCGCTTCTGCCGCCCGCCATCTATCTGTGCATCCATATCCTCGAAGGTGAGACGATCACCCCGATGCTTCTGGCCAAGCGCTTCACGCTCAACCCGGTGCTGGTCATGGCTTCGCTTCTGTTCTGGGACTGGATGTGGGGGATTGGCGGAGCGTTCCTGTCCGTGCCCATGCTCGCCGTGTTCAAGATATTCTGCGATCATATCGAGGGGCTTTCACCCATCGGGCACGTGCTGGGCGGACCTGTAAGACCACGATCGCTCCGTACGCTTGGCCCTGAGGTCAAGCCCGAGGCAGCTTCCTGACTGGGGGATGATGGTCTAGCGCTCTGCCCGGTGGGATCAGATCGGGCAGAAATGACATCGGCACAATCCTGATCACCGTTGTGACTGGCATACGAGCAATCGGGGGGCTTACGAGGCTGGTTTCATGAACCAGATGCATAAAGCCATGTCTCGAACGGGCACTAATGGGGGGCACATGGGCTTTGTATCATCTGATCGGAACCACCCCCTGCATTTGCAGGGTAGGTGCAGGGTTTCTGCAATCAGGGAGAGCGCATGAAGGACGTTACCGTCGTTGTCGGGGCCGGATCGATTGGTCAGGCAATTGCCCGCCGTATAAGCAGTGGGCGTCACGTCGTGGTCGCTGATCTGCACCTGGAAAACGCAGAGAAGGCTGCCGGTATTCTCGAACTGGCAGGGTTCGAGACAAGTGTGGTCACTGTCGATGTCTCGGAAAGACGGTCTGTCCGGGCCCTTGTCGAGGCGGCCGGCAAGATCGGCCCGCTCATGTCGCTCGTTCAGGCAGCCGGTGTATCGCCATCACAGGCGCCAGTAGAGACCATCCTCAAGGTTGACCTCTACGGAACAGCCATGCTGCTCGAAGAGTTCGGGCAGGCTGTCGCAAAAGGGGGATCGGGGATCGTGATCTCATCCCAGTCTGGCCATCGAATGCCGGCTCTCAGTGCCGAGCAGGACAGGCAGCTGGCCACGACGCCCGCTGATAGGCTCCTTGCCCTTCCCTTTGTGCAGGAGATTACGGACACGCTTCTTGCCTATCAGATGTCCAAGCGCTGCAACTCATTGCGGGTCAGGGGAGAAGCGCCACGTTGGGGAACACGCGGCGCCCGCATCAATGCAATCAGTCCCGGGATCATCATCACGCCGCTTGCCTATGACGAGCTGCATGGTGAGCGGGCAGCGTTTTATCGCCAGATGCTTGCCGATGCCCCGGCAGGCCGCGCAGGAACACCCGATGAGGTGGCCGCACTCGCGGCACTGATTACCGGTGCTGAAGGCGGCTATATAACGGGAAGTGACTTCCTCATCGACGGTGGTGCAACCGCCCAGTTTTTCTACGGCACGACATAGCGCTGCCGGGCTGGCAATCGGATGGGTAGGGTGCCCCAAGGGGGTGCCTGATGCGCTGTCCGACGCCGCCAGCTCCCACTCGAATTCAATACGAAATTACCCTGGTTCGGCGTATGACATGAAATTATCATGCGCCTTGAACCGACCTGTCCTATTAGAACATCGTTCTGAGGCTGGAGACCGCTTGGCGAAGCATGGTTGAACGGCTATCAACCGCAACAAACTATTTCAAAACATCCTGAGCCGAGGTTCTGATGCGCTCCCATGACGGCCTTGCCTGACCATGCAGGCACCTTTCCTACGCCGCCTTGGTCTGGCAGCGCTCATCGCCATTGTCCTTCTCGGGATCGTTATCACGATCATCCATGAACATGGGGCATCGCATTCCGATCGGCCGAGAGCCCAGCTCGCCCGTGAGAACGGTATGGTTATCGTAACCGATGACTCCCCGCTCATGAAACGTTTGCATGTCGAGCCTGTCACAACGAGCAGGCTGGCCCACGGGTTGCGTGTGCCCGGCATGGTTCAGGCGCAGCCCACACGCAGCATCAATATCCTGACGCCGGTTACGGGCCATGTAACGGCAACCAGCCTTCAGCCCGGTCAGATCGTACACAAGGGTGATGTTCTGGCGGTTCTGGCCTCGGGCGATCTCGATCAGGCCTATGCCGATCTGCTCAAGGCGCGGGCGCAGGAGACCTATCAGGCGCAGGTGGTCAAACGCGCCCAGGAGGTTCTCTCCATCGGGGGCAATGCCCGCAAGGATCTGGACTCTGCCAGCAACGATCTGGCTCAGGCCCGCGCCGAGCGCCAGCGAGCCGAGCGTCGTCTTGAATCCCTCAACAGCCGCACTGACCAGGATGGCGAGGGTCTGGTGAGACTGGTGGCACCGATAGACGGGCTGGTGGCCAGCACCACGCTGGCACCGGGTGTGAACATCACGGATGCCACAGCCGTTCAGGCGGTTCTGCTCGATATCTCCCGGGTGCAGATCGACGCTGAAATTCCCGAGGAGTCCGCGGGTATGGTGTCCGTTGGCCAGCCGATGAATGCTGCCATCAGCGCCCTGCCCGGCCGGCATTGCATAGCCCCCGTCCAGTCGATCGACCCTGCCCTGCACAGCGATACGCGCCGGGTCATTGCGCATATCTTGTGCGACAATCCTGATGGTGCTCTGCGCCCCAACATGTTTGCCGATGTCGAGATTGCGGTTCAGCAGCCGGATATGGTGATCATTCCCAAGACCGCCCTTCTAATGAACAACGACCGCCTTACGGTCTTCGTGCAGGATGGTGCCCCCATGCATTTCCGCCGTCGTGCCGTAACGGTCAGCTATGACGAGGGGGAGAGCGTTCGCGTTCTCTCGGGCTTGCAGGGTGGTGAGCATATCGTCACGCGTGGCGCTATTCTTCTCAACGATAATGACTGATTTGTCAGCGCCGCAGATGAGAGCTTCCTAATCCGTGATTGCGACCCTGATCTCCTGGTGCTTTGCGCGCCGCCACATCATTTTCATCTGCGCCGTCTTTCTGGCTCTTGCGGGCGGTTATGCCTGGCGTGTGTTGCCCGTCGAGGCCTATCCCGATCTCGGGGCAGTCAATGTGCAGGTCACCACCCAGGTTTCCGGCCTGGCCGCCGAGGAAATGGAACAGCAGGTTACCGTGCCGCTGGAACGGGCTCTGGCAGCCGTGCCGGGCGTGACCGAGAGCCGTTCGAGCAGCACGTTCGGCCTGTCGCTGATCACCCTGATCTTTCATGACGGCATCGACGTGTTCACGGCGCGCCAGCTGGTGCTGGAACTGCTCGGCACGGCGAGCATGCCCGATGGCGTGACCCCGCAGCTTGGCCCGATCACCGGCCCCGCTGGCGAGATTTTCCGCTACACGCTGGAATCGGACTCGATGGATCTGATGCAGCTATCGGACGTGCAGCGCTGGATTGTCATCCCTACGCTTCAGCGTGTGCCGGGCATCGTCAACGTCAATAATTTTGGCGGTCTGACGCGCGAGTATCAGCTCGTGCTCAAGCCGGGCGCCCTGCTGCGTTACGGGCTGAGCACTGATGACGTGGTCAACGCCATCAAGAACAATAACGCCAATGCGGCGGGCGGGCGTATCACGCGCGGTGAGCAGTCCTATATCGTGCGTGGTGTGGGCATGATCCACACGCTGGACGACATGAAGCGCATCGTCGTGGCGCAGCATAACGGCACGCCGGTGCTGCTAAGCGATCTGGGGCAGGTGCAGTTCGGGCATCAGATCCGCGAGGGTATTCTGGGCAAGGACAATAATCCCGATACCATCGAGGGCATCGTGACCATGCTGTCAGGTGCCAACCCCTCGCTCGTTCTGGACAACGTGCATCACGTGGTGGACGGGCTTCAGGAGCGCCTTAAGCCGCTCGATGTACGGCTTGTTCCCTATATCGACCGCGATAATCTGGTGAAGGCCACCACCCATAAGGTTGGCGAGACCATGGTCGAGGGTATCGGCCTCGTTCTGGTCATTCTGACTCTCTTCCTCGGCAGCCCCCGCAGTGCGGTCGTCACTGCCGTCACCATTCCGCTCGCGCTTTCCACCGTTTTCGTGCTCATGCATTTCTTTGGCATGGCGGCCAATCTGTTCTCGCTCGGTGCCATCGATTTCGGTGTGATCGTGGACGGGGCCATCGTGATTACCGAGGCGATCCTGCGCCTGCGCGAGGAATCACCCAAGGCCACCCTGACCAGCACTGAAGTCCTGAGCGTGGCGCGTATCGCGGGACGCTCGATCTTCTCCTCCACGCTCATCATCATCGTGGCCTATTCGCCGCTCTTCGCGTTTGAGGGGAGCGAGGGCAAGCTGTTCCGGCCTATGGCCTATACGGTGAGCTTTGCGCTCATGGGGGCACTGGCCTGTGCCCTCTGCCTGATCCCGACGCTGAGCTATCTGGCTTTGTACAAGCCAAGACGCATCTGGCATAACCGCCCGCTGGAAGCCCTGCATCATGCCTATGAGCGTGGGCTCAATCACATGCTGGCCCGCCCGCTCGTGACCTATATCGGGGGTGGTGCTGCGCTGCTTTCGGTGGTCATTCTGGGGGCCACGGTCGGGCGCGAGTTCCTGCCCGATCTTGACGAAGGCGCGCTCTGGCTTCAGGTGCAGTTGCCCACGGGCATTTCGCTGGATGAAGGCAGCCGTATTGCAAGCGAGGTTCGCTCTGCCGTCCGCGAATTCCCCGAGACTTCCTACGCCATCACCCAGCTTGGTCGTAACGATGACGGCACCGATCCGTGGACGTTCTCCCACATCGAGATGCCGGTCGGTCTCAAGCCCTATGACCAGTGGGCCAGCGGCGAGACCAAGGCCCAGTTCATCGCCCGCCTGCGCGAGCGTCTCTATCAGATCCCTGGCATCAGCTTCGGGATCAGCCAGCCGATTCAGGATGGCATGAACGATCTGGTGGGCGGTGCCCATTCGCCGCTCGTGCTGCGTGTCTATGGCAATGATTTCCATGAACTGCGCCGCATTGGCCGTCAGATCGTGAACATCCTGCATGAGGTGCCTGGCACGACCGATGCCTCGATCTTTCAGGAGCCGCAGATTCCGCAGCTGATGGTGACGCCGCGGCGCGAGCAGGCGGCACGTTATGGCATCAACGTGTCCGACATCAGCACCGTTGTGCAGAACGCGATTGGCGATGGCGCCATCACACAGGTCTATGTGGAAGACCGCGTGTATAACGCGACGCTGCATGTCGGCACGCATGACCTGACCGATCTGGCTTCCATACGCGCGCTTCCCCTGCGCTCGACCGAAGGCGCCCCGGTGACACTGGCCGAGGTGGCCGATGTCGGGCTGCATATGGGTGAGAGCAATATCGCCCATGAGATGGGGGAGCGTCAGATCACCATTCGCGTCGATAATGGTGTGCGCCCGCTCTCGCAATATCTGGAGGACGCGCAAAAGCGCATCGCCTCACAGGTGCATTTCGACCCCCGCAAATATCGCCTGCAATGGGCTGGCAGCTTCGAGCAGGAGCAGCGTGCGCAGGCCCGTCTGGGCGTGGCGTTGCTCGTGATGTTCTCGATCATGCTGCTGCTGCTTTTCATGGAGTTCGGGACGTTCCGTCATGCTGTGCTGGTGCTCAGTGTTGTGCCGCTGGCCACGCTGGGCGGGCTCATCGCGCTTCATCTGCGCGGCGAGACACTCAATATCGCGACGGCTGTGGGCTTCATCGCGCTGTTTGGCGTGGCGGTGCAGAACGGCATCATCATGATTGCGGCCATCAACCGCCATCATCGCGCGGGGCTGAGCATCCATGATTCCGTGCTGGCCGGTGCGGCTGAGCGTTTCCGCCCCGTGCTGATGACGGCTACGGTTGCCAGCGCTGGCATGCTGCCCGCAGCACTCGCAACAGGCGTCGGCACCGACGTGCAGCGTGGTCTGGCGACTGTTGTCGTGGGTGGGCTCGGCATTGCAACCCTGCTTACCCTTTTTGTTCTGCCGGTCTTCTTTTTCGAGCTGGAGCATTACATCGAACGCCGCAAGGCGCGCCGTTCGGGAGGTGTGTCATGAAACGCCGTGTGCTTTTGACCTGCGCCGCCAGTCTGGCGCTCTCGGGCTGCGCCATTGGCCCGAATTTCCATCGTCCTGACATGCTCAGAACGGGTGGTTACCAGAGTAAGGCCCTCCCGGCCTCCATTCATGGCACGACCGGAACCGGCTCAGCGGGAGCCGCCCAGACCCTGACAGCCGGGGCCGATCTGTCGGGCGCCTGGTGGCAGGCGCTGGGCGTGCCGCAACTCGATGCCCTGGTCACACGGGCATTGCAGAACAACCCGTCACTCAGATCAGCACAGGCGACGCTCAAGGCAGCTTATGAACAGACCAAGGTCGCGGGCGCACCCTTGCTGCCCAGCATCTCGGCCTCGTTCAACCCGACACGCAACAAGACGTCCAAGGCGCTGTCACCTGTGCCGGGCAATAATGACTATTTGTATAACCTGCACACGCTTCAGCTGAACATTTCCTACCAGCCCGATCTATGGGGCGGGTTACGCCGTCAGGTGGAATCCCAGGCGGCGCAGGCGGAAATGCAGCGCTTCCAGCTGATTGCCACCACCAATACGCTGATCAATACGCTGATTGTCTCGCTCATCACGCAGTCGAGCCTCAACGCCCAGATCAACGCCACAAGCGACATCATTGCCAACCAGCAGAAGCTTCTTGGTGTGATGGAAAAGCAGTTCAGGCTCGGGGATATTTCGGAAGCCCAGCTTCTGGCCCAGAAAGCCGCGGTGACCCAGGCGCAGGCGACCTTACCCCCCTTGCATCTGCAGGCCGAGCAGGCTCACGACCAGATTGCTGCACTGGTCGGCACGACGCCCGACGAGGTGTTGCCCGAGATTCCGCTTGAGGCCTATCGCCTGCCCGCGACCCTGCCGGTCAGCCTGCCCAGCGCGCTTCTGACCCAGCGCCCCGACATACGCGCTGCGGAATCGCAGATGCACAGCGCCAGTGCGCAGGTGGGCGTCGCCATTGCCAACCGTCTGCCCAATGTGCAGCTTTCCGCGACACCGGGTCAGGCCATCAATGCCATGAGCCAGTTCTTCACCCCCGGCTATGGCAACTGGTCGATCGGCGCGATGGTGGCCCAGCCGATCTTTCAGGGTTTTGAGCTGATGCATCTGGAGCGTCAGGCGCGCGCCAATCTTCTGGCGGCCACCGAGCAGTACAAGAACACCGTGCTGACCTCGATGCAGAACGTGGCCGATACACTGCATGCCCTTCAGGATGATTCTGACGCGCTTACCATCAGCGCAGCCAATGAGGATGCGGCTGTGCACAGTCTGCGCATTTCACAAAGCCAGATGTCCTATGGCGATATCAGTCCGGTGCTGCTCCAGACGGCGGTACAGATCGAACTTGAGGCGCGGCTCAACCTGATTCAGGCCAAAGCCACGCGCTTCACCGATAGCGTCGCCCTGTTTCAGGCTCTCGGGGGAGGGTGGTGGCATCGTAACGATACCGCTATGAAGGTCCCCTCGACAGACTGGCACGCGGCGCTCTGACCTGGTTCGGGTTTCCGTGCGCCCGGCGCGCTTCAGGAGATCCGACGCTTATGAGATTCCCCCGCTCCTCACGCCTCGCCCTGATGGGGCTTGGCTGTCTTCTTGCCTCGACAACGGCTCTGGCAGCCCCTGCTGCGCCGTCGGACAACAAGGCGGCCGCCGCGTTCGATCGCCTTCTGGACGAGAAGTGGCAGTACGAACTCAAAGACGCGCCTGAAATGGCGACGTCGATTGGCGATTATCGTTACAATGACCGCTGGAGCGATCTGTCCCTTACCCATATCAAGGAGTCCGTGCCTGTTCTGACGGGCTTTCTGAAGAAGTTCGAGGCTATCGCGCCAGCGTCACTCGATGACCAGCGACAGATCAGCCGTGCAATGATCATCCAGCAGATCCAGGACACGCTCGAAGGGATCCGTCTCAAGACCTATGAGATGCCGATCGACCAGATGAATGGTGCCCAGCTGCAATATCCGGGTTTCGTTTCGAGCATCCCCTTCGACACCACGAAGCAGTATGAGGATTATCTTGCTCGCCTGCGCGCCATCCCCAAGGCGATCGATCAGGTGATCGCCCTGGCGCGTCTTGGCGAGAAAGACGGATTGATGCCGCCGCGCTTCCTCCTTGAGAAGGCCGAGCAGCAGGTGGAGCAGATTGCAGCGCCCGCTGGCGAAAAGAGCCCGTTTGGCGAACCCGTCACGAAATTCCCGGTCGCTGTGCCCGCTGCCGATCAGGCGCGACTCCGCAAGGCTATCCTGACGGCGATCGATCATGATGTGCGCCCGGCCTATCAGCGCCTCGCGACCTTCATGAAGCAGGGCTACACAGCGCATGGCCGGGCTCAGGATGGTGTATGGGCTCTCCCCGGTGGCGATGCGCTTTATCGCTATGACATCCGCACCCTGACCACCACCACCATGTCCCCCAAGGAAATCCATCAGCTCGGGCTTGATCAGGTTGCCAGGATCGAGGGCGAAATGGGCGAGATCGCTCATAAGCTCGGATTTGCCGACCTTGCAGCCCTGCGCGCTTCGGTAGCCAAGGATCCCAAGCTCTACGCAACGTCGCGCGAGCAGATCATCGATCTGTACCGCAAGTATATCGCGCAGATGGAGCCCGCCCTTACCCGCGATTTCGACAAGATCCCGACCACGAAGCTGGAAGTACGCCCCGTCGAGCGCTATCGCGAGGCTGAGGCTGCCGGTGCCGAATACCATCAGGGAACGCCCGATGGTTCACGCCCCGGCATCGTGTTCGTCAACACCGGCGATTTCGCCAAGCGCGATATCTACACGATCGAGGATACCGCCTATCATGAGGGTGTTCCGGGTCATCACTTCCAGATATCCACCGCTCAATCCCTGCCGCTGCCGCCTTTTCGCCAGCAGGGTTTCTATAATGCCTATATTGAAGGCTGGGCGCTGTACGCCGAGGGTCTTGGCAAGGAGCTGGGCTTCTACAAGGATCTCTACAGCGATTATGGCCGCCTGAATGGCGAGCTGCTGCGTGCCGATCGTCTGGTGCTCGATACCGGTGTGCATGACCTGCACTGGACCCGCGCCCAGATGCTGGAATTCTTCCATGCCCATCCGCCCACCAGCGAGCCGGACATGCAGGCCGAGACCGACCGTTATATTGCCTGGCCCGGTCAGGCGCTGGGTTACATGCTGGGCCAGCAGACCATTCTTCGCCTGCGCGAAAAGGCAAAGACGGAACTGGGACCGAAATTCGACATTCGCAAGTTCCACGATGTCGTTCTCTCCGGTGGCGCCCTGCCGCTCAACCTTCTCGCCGACCGGGTGGATGCCTGGATCAAGACAGTGAAGAGCGAAAAGTAAGACCCTGGAGGCGCGGGCGCTCGCCTCGATAGTGGATGGTCGTTCTTGTAAAAGCGACGCTTCACGAGCAGGGATGAGGGCAGGGCAAAGCCTCGCACTCGTTCCTGAGCGCTCTGATCCATAGGGCGGCTCTCAAAAAAAGGATCTTTCGGGATTTCTGTCGTTTCCAGAAGGGCGGGAAACGGGCAGGATCGGGAGGATATGTCTCTGACTGCTCCTTCCCCCGCCAAGATATCCCCTGATGCATCAACGGTTCAGGATTCGGAACCTGCGGTTGATCTGAAGGCCACCCGACCCGCGCGTTTCGTTCATGGCAGCATCATGCGCCATGTTATCGTGATGGCGGGCACTGGGGCTATCGGACTGATGGCCGTCTTTGCGGTCGATCTGCTCAATTTCTGGTATATCTCGCATCTGCATGACCCGGCCCTGACAGCGGCAATCGGGTTTGCCGCTGCGCTGGGCTATGTTCAGGTGGCGGTGTCGATTGGCATGACCATCGGGCTCGGGGCAGTCATTGGCCGGCTCATCGGTGCGCGCCGGATCATCAGGGCGCGGCGGTTTGCCTCGGCGTTCATGGTCGTCATGATCGCAGTGACGGCTGTGCTGGGCTGTCTGACAGCGGTTTTCGCCTCGGCGTTTCTGGTCCTGCTGGGTGCACGCGGGGAGGCTCTGGCGCAGGCAACCGGGTTCCTGCATCTGGTTTCACCATTCCTGCCCCTGGTCTGCTACGGCATGGCGCAATCGGCGTTGCTGCGCTGCGTGGGAGATGCCCGTCGCTCCATGCAGGTGACCCTGGTAGGCGCGTTTGTCTCGGCCATTCTCGACCCCATTCTGATTTTCGGGTTCCATATGGGGCTGACCGGGGCGGCGATCAGCACAATTCTCTCCCGCAGCGCCGTGGTGCTGTTTGGCTTCGTGAGCCTGCGTGAGCACCGTATGCTCGAATGGCCACGCCTATGGGCCATTGCTCCTGCAACGCGTCAGATCGGGGCTGTGGCTTTGCCTGCCATCGCCACAAATCTGGCAACCCCTGTTGGCGGATTGTTCACCACCCATTTCATGTCCGGGTTCGGGTTGGAGGCAATATCCGGGCAGGCGACGATTGATCGCATCGTGCCGGTCGCCTTTGCTTTCGTTTTTGCCCTGACCGGCTCGGTCGGGCCGATCATGTCGCAGAATCTTGGGGCAGGGAAAAAAGACCGGGTGCGTGAGACGCTCTATGCGTCGCTCAAGCTGACTGGGCTCTGTGTTCTGCTCACCTGGGCCATTCTCGCGGCATTCCACACACCCATTTTACACCTGTTTGCCGCCAAGGGGGTGGCGATCCGGATCGTCACGCTGTTCTGCTGCTGGCTGGTGGCGAGTTACTTCTTTGTGGGGCTGCTGTTCGTGTCGAACACGGCCTTCAATAATCTGGGCCATCCGCTCTATTCGACCGCGTTCAACTGGGGCCGGGCGACGCTGGGAACGATCCCGTTTGTCTGGATCGGATCACATTATGGTCCGATAGGCATTCTGGTCGGGCAGTCGCTGGGTGTGGTTCTGTTTGGCAGCTTTGCAGCGCTGACGGCTTTCAGGGTGATCAGGCGGATCTGAATATCCTGTGGTAATCACGCGCTGTTGACTTCATCTGGCGATGTCTGGTGGCAATGATGCCTTATCTCAGACCCTATATGGGTAAAAGATGCCGGAGCATGACCATAAAGAAAAACATAATAAATTATTGTTATTTTATCACAAACACTGAGTACTATATAGTAAATAAATATTAGAAAACTCAATATATGCAGGATAATTTATACATATACAACAATCCAAATATTTTTTCGTGTTTTACATTTTGATTGTTTCAATGACCGTCAAATCGACGCTGAAAATGTAAATCAAGGACTGGATATCGGTGTGGATTGTTGGCGTCAATTATAAGATATGTTTGTTATAAATACGCAATATGACGCTACTCTAGCGTATTTTGTTATATATATCGTCTTTCCACATCACCCTTTCGGATTGTATTCAGTGACCCTCGGCGCGGGTCAGGTTGACCCAGATGCTGCCTGTATTGAATGCTGTGACTGAGAGTAGCAATGCGTATATTATTGACAGGTGGGTGTGGTTTCATCGGATCTGCCGTGGTCAGGCATCTGATCCGTCAGACCTCACACGACGTTCTCAACGTGGATTGCATGACCTATGCAGCCTCGGAAGAGACTGTGGGCGAGGTGGCGGCTGACCCGCGCTATCGCCATGCGGCTGTCAACATCGTCAATGGTGTCGAACTCCAGAAGCTGTTCGATGAGTACCGTCCCGATGCCGTCATGCATCTGGCGGCCGAGAGCCATGTCGATCGCTCTATCGACGGGCCTGGCGTATTCGTCGAGACCAACGTCACGGGTACCTATGCGCTTCTTGAGGCCGCCCGTCGCTACTGGCAGACCCTTGATGCCGAAGCACAGAAAGCGTTTCGCTTTCATCATATCTCGACCGATGAGGTCTTCGGGCATCTTGAGCTCGATGATCCGCCGTTCACCGAGACGACCCCCTACGATCCGCGGAGCCCTTATTCAGCGTCGAAGGCCGCTTCGGACCATCTCGTGCGCGCCTGGTACCATACCTATGGTCTGCCGACTTTCGTCACGAACACCACGAATAACTATGGTGTCTGGCATTTCCCCGAGAAGCTCATCCCGCTGGTGACGATCAACGCGCTCGAAGGCAAGGAACTGCCGGTTTATGGCAAGGGCGAGAACATTCGCGACTGGCTGTTTGTCGAGGATCACGCCGAGGCGCTGGTCAAGGCCGTCGAACAGGGTCAGCCGGGTGAGACCTATGCCATTGGTGCCCGTCAGCCGCGCACCAACCTTGATGTCGTCAAGACCATCTGTGCCGTACTGGACGAGCTGTCGCCCGACCCGGCAGGCCCGCGCGAGCGTCTGATTCGTTTTGTGACGGATCGACCCGGCCATGATTTCCGTTACGAGATCGACCCCAGCCATGCCGAAAAGGCTCTGGACTGGAAGGCGAAGCACGATTTCGAAACCGGCATCCGCCGCACGGTCCAATGGTACCTCGATAACCGCAACTGGTGGGAAGGCATCCGTGCCCGCCGCTACACCGGACAGAGACTGGGAACAAAAGCATGAACGCCATCGCTGCCTCCAAGCCGATGAAGGGCATTCTTCTGGCCGGTGGGTCGGGCACACGCCTGCACCCGATGACGCTGGCGACCTCGAAGCAGCTCCTGCCGGTTTATGACAAGCCGATGATCTATTATCCGCTGACCACGCTCATGCTGGCTGGCATTCAGGATATCATGATCATCTCCACACCCCATGACCTGCCGCAGTTCAAGCGCCTGCTTGGCGACGGGTCGCAGTTTGGTGTGCGTTTCGAGTATCGCGAACAGCCCTCTCCGGACGGCCTGGCACAGGCCTTCCTGATTGCAGAAGACTGGATCGACGGCTCGCCCTGCGCTCTGGCGCTGGGTGACAACCTGATCTTTGCCGATCATCTGGGTGTGCTGCTGCGTGCGGCGGCGTCTCGCCCCGAAGGGGCAACGGTTTTCGCTTATCAGGTGCGCGACCCCGAGCGTTATGGCGTGGTCAGCTTCGATGATAGCGGCCGTGCCCTCGGCATCGTTGAAAAGCCTACGGAGCCTGAATCGAACTGGGCTGTGACCGGTCTCTATTTCTACGACCATCGCGTTGTGGAATTCGCCAAGAGGGTCAAGCCGAGCCCGCGCGGTGAGCTCGAGATTACCGATCTGAACCAGATGTATCTGGAACAAGGCACATTGCAGGTCGATCGTCTGGGCCGCGGCTGTGCTTGGCTTGATGCCGGAATGCCGGATAGCCTGATGCAGGCTGGTCTGTTCGTTCAGACGATCCAGTCCCGTCAGGGCATGCTGGTTGGCTCACCGACCGAAGTCGCCTATCGCATGGGCTTCATCGATCGCGAGCAGCTCCTGATGCAGGGCAACGCGAAGAAAAAAACAGAGCTGGGCCGCATGCTGCTCGAGCTGGCAAACCAGTCTCATTCTGGCCGAAACTAGGAGCAGGTTCATGAAAGTCGAACGTCTCGCCATTCCTGACGTCATCCTTGTCACGCCGCAGCGCTTCAGCGACTCACGCGGGTTCTTCTCGGAAACCTACAACCATCAGAAGATGGTCGAGGCCGGGATCGATCTGACCTTTGTGCAGGACAATCAGAGCCTTTCCGTTCAGAAGGGCGTTGTGCGGGGCCTGCATTGCCAGGTTGCGCCTTATGTCCAGGGCAAGCTCGTGCGTTGCACCAAGGGCGCGATCTGGGATGTGGCGATCGATGCCCGCACCGGCTCGCCCACCTACGGCAAATGGGTTGCAGCGGAACTGTCAGAGGAAAACTGGTCGCAGCTCTGGGTGCCGCCGGGCTTTCTGCATGGGTTCGTTACCCTGCAGGAAAACACCGAGGTTCAGTACAAATGCACGTCGCTTTACGACAAGGCCTCGGAACGCGCGGTCATCTGGAATTGCCCGCATCTGGCCATTGACTGGCCAATCAGCGCAGATGAGGTCGTTCTGTCCGACAAGGATCAGATTGCGCCCCATTTCACTGAAGCCAAGGGATGGTTCCAGTATTCATGAGCACGACATCTGAAAGAACGATCCTTGTCACGGGTGGACAAGGTCAGCTTGCCACCTCGCTGAAGACCCTCGGCGGGAACCGTGTGATCGTCGTCGGTCGTCCCGAATTCGATCTCGCCAACTCCGAGACCATGGCAGCGACGCTGGCGCGTTACACGCCCTCTCTGGTGGTGAACGCGGCCGCCTGGACGGCTGTGGATCTGGCGGAAAGCGAGATCGAGGGCGCAAAAGCCGCCAACGAGACTGGTCCGGCCGAGCTGGCACGTCTTTGCGCGGCACAGGACATTCCGCTCATTCATGTCTCGACCGACTATGTGTATGCCGGTGACAAGGGCTCGCCCTATGTCGAAACCGATCCTGTCACGCCACAGACGGTTTACGGTCGTACCAAGGCGGCAGGCGAGCTGGCCGTGCTGAAGGCGCAGCCGAAGAGCGTGATCCTGCGTACGGCCTGGGTTTATTCCGGGCATTGCAAGAATTTCGTGCGGACGATGGTCAATGCCGGGGCCAAGAACACGCATCTGAAGGTTGTGGGCGATCAGTATGGTTGCCCCACCAATGCCGATGATCTGGCCAAGGCCATTCTGGACATTGCAGACCAGATTGAAGCCGGTTGGCAGGATCGGTTTGCCGGCATCTATCATGCCTGTGGCACAGGTGAGACAAGCTGGCACGGACTGGCGGTGGCTGCCCTTGAAGAGGCCGTGCGTCATGGTCAGACCATGCCGGTCGAGGTGACCGCCATCCGCACGCAGGACTGGCCTACCCCGGCCAAGCGCCCGCAGGATTCACGCCTCGATTGCAGCAAGCTCGAACAGGTCTTTGGTATCCGCCTGCCTGAATGGCGCAATGGCGTTGCCCGTGCTGTGGACGAGCATTTTGCGGCGCAGTCGGCCTGAGCGTGGCGCGGGGCAATAGTGTTCTGACCTCACCACCGCATCTCTATGCGGTGGGGGGGCGTGATACGGAGCGGGCGGCCTCGATGCCGCCCGTTGCGATTCTGTTGTCCGTCTATAATGGCGAGGCGTTTCTAAACCAGCAGCTCGACAGTTTTCTGGCACAGACAGAAAGCAACTGGTGCCTCTACTGGCGTGACGATGGCTCGCATGATGCCTCACGCGCCATCATGCTCTCCTTCCAGGAGCATCGTGGTCAGGGACGCTGCGTCGAAATTGACGCCGAACCCTGCAATATCGGTGTTGCCCTTTCCTACGCGCTCCTGCTCGATGCGGCACCTCCGGATGCGCTGATCGCATTTGCAGATCAGGACGACGTCTGGGTTCCTGAGAAACTGCAATGGGGCCGTCAGGCCCTGAGCGGTTGTGAGGGACCTGCCCTCTATTGCGCGCGCCAGTTTCTTACCGATGAATCTCTCACGGTATTGGGACCCTCGTTACCGCTTTGCCGCCAGCCTGATTTTCGTACGGCTCTCATCCAGAATCTGGCCACGGGCCATACCGTCCTGCTCAATCCAGCGGCGGCTGCGCTGATACGTTCCACCATGCCACCCAAGGGCATACTTCATGACTGGTGGAGCTATGCCCTCGTTCTGGGTGTGGGGGGACAATTCATTTTCGATGAGCGCTGTGTGGCGCTTTACCGGCAGCATCGTCGCAATGCAGTCGGGGTCGAACGCTCAATCCTGACCCGTGGCCTGCGCGCCATACGGCGCGGTCCCAAATCGTTCATGGCCCTTCATGTCGCGCTGGTGACGCATCTTCTGCAACCCGATCTCTCGGTGCATCTCAAGCCGGAATCACGGGCGTTTCTTCTGCGTTTGCGCGAGGCGCTGGGCGGCGGCATCAGGGAGCGGCTCCGTTTTCTGATCAGGGAACGCGGCTTTGTGCGTCAACGTATGGCCGAGACGTGGCTCTTCCGGCTGTGGTTCCTGCTTTACGGCAATTCCAGTCCGAAAGCCTGACAGCTCTCGCGCATGAAACCAGGAGGGGTTGCCCGTGCACTCACCTGATCATCGCGCAAAGACAGATCGAGCGAGCGGCTCATGAGGTGCAGGGCACCCTGTCCGCCGCCATAGCGTTCATCACCCAGAATGGGGCAACCTAGCAGCGCACAATGGACGCGCGCCTGGTGAGTGCGCCCTGTCAGCAGGGTCAGTTCAAGAAGGGCATGGGTCCTGCCACGGGACAGAACCCGCCATAAGGTGCGGGCGCTCTGTCCTTCGGAGTGCGTTTCCATATGCCAGCCCGCCTGCGTACTCACCTTGCGCAGGGGAGCGTCGATCAGACCTTCATTCTCCGTCGGACCGCGATGGACGACCGCCCAGTAGGTCTTGCGGACATTGCCTGAGGCAAAAAGTGCCTGTGCCTCCACAAGGGCCTGCTTGCGCAGGGCAATCATCAGACAGCCGGAGGTGTCTGTATCGAGGCGGTGCACCAGCCACGGACCATCCTTGCGGCGCGATAGCAGGGGGAAAAGCGCTTCGACAGAATGGCGCGCCCTGGGTCCCGGATGGACCGGAAGCCCGGCAGGTTTGTCGATCACGACCAGACGCGGGCTCTCATAGAGAACCGGATAGGGAAAGCGGTCGCTTGTCGCGTCGTCGGTCATCGGGCGGTCAGGCATTGCGGCAGTCAGTCATCGTACAGGCTGGGCATGAAACGGCGTCAGGGCAGGGGAGGCGGGTCAGTCCTCGTCGCGCTGACGGCGGGCAAGAACTTCGCGCTTGCCCACATGATTGGCGGCGCTCACGATCCCTTCCTTCTCCATCTGCTCGATGATCTTGGCCGCACGGTTATAGCCGATCGACAGGTGACGCTGGATGAATGAGGTCGAGGCCTTGCCCTCACGCGTTACCAGATCGACAGCCTGATCGAACAGGCTGGATTCGGCATCGTAATTGCCGCCATTCATGCCGTTTCCGCTCGACGAGGCGCTTCCACCTTCATCTTCAAGGCTGGAAATCACCTCGTCGTTATAGACAGGCTCGCCCTTGCTGCGCAGATCGGCCACCACATCCTCGACCTCACTATCCGCCACGAAAGGTCCATGCACGCGGGTGATACGGGCCGCGCCCTGCATGTAGAGCATGTCACCCTGACCCAGAAGCTGCTCGGCACCCTGTTCACCCAGAATGGTGCGGCTGTCGAATTTGCTGATCACCTGGAAGGAGATACGTGTCGGGAAATTGGCCTTGATGGTGCCGGTAATCACATCGACCGAGGGGCGCTGCGTGGCCATGATCACATGGATGCCGGCCGCACGGGCCTTCTGCGCCAGACGCTGCACCGCAGCTTCGATTTCCTTGCCTGCCACCATCATCAGATCGGCCATTTCGTCGATCACGACCACGATATGCGGCATCGTCTCGAGCGCAAGCTGCTGTTCATCGAAAACCGGCTGGCCGGTCTCGGGGTCGAAACCGGTCTGCACGCGACGCGTCACCAGTTCTCCCGTCGAGCGGACCTGACGCACGCGCTGGTTATAGCCCGTGATGTTGCGCACCTGCAGATGCGCCATGGAGCGGTAGCGCTTGTCCATCTCGCGCACGGTCCATTTGAGCGCGGCCACGGCCTTGTTCGGCTCGGTGACGACGGGCGTCAGCAGATGCGGAATCCCGTCATAGATCGAGAGTTCAAGAATTTTCGGGTCGATCATGATCAGGCGGCACTCTTCCGGCGTAAGCCGGTAAAGCAGCGACAGGATCATGGCATTGACGCCAACCGATTTACCCGAGCCTGTGGTACCGGCAATCAGCAGGTGCGGCATCTTGGCCAGATCGGCATAAACCGGATTGCCCGCAATATCCTTGCCGAGCGCCAGACGCAGCTGCGCCCCCGGTTCGTGAAACTCGGGCGTATCCAGCAGTTCAGAGAAATACACTGTCTCGCGCGAAGCGTTGGGGACTTCGATTCCAATGACATTGCGCCCCGGCACGGTGGCGATACGCACACTCAACACCGAAAGCGAGCGCGCAATATCATCCGCCAGTCCGATCACGCGGGCAGAGCGAATACCGGGGGCCGGTTCGAGCTCGTAAAGCGTGACCACCGGGCCAGCATGGATATCGCCAATCTGACCCTGCACACCGTAATCGGAAAGAACCTGTTCCAGCAGGCGGGCATTGGCCTGCAAGACCTCATTGGACGGGCCATTGCCGCCATGGGCGGGTGCCTTGCGCAGCAGGCCCAGCGATGGCGGCTGCCAGCCTGAGCTCTCCCAACCCTGACGGGCGGCGGGTGCAGGCTGGGGCTGAGCACTGCGTTCGGAACGCGCGCGACCAAAGCCGAAAAATCCGCGTTTGGGCTCTTCTTCCTGCGCTGGTGGCGGAGGTTGATCCTCCGGGAAAGGCGAGGCATCCTCGATTTCAGCATAGCGCGTTACAGCTGCTGCTTTCGGAACGCTATCCTGATCACGCGCAATCTGGGCCAGCTGCATGGCATAGGGATTTGAGGGAGGTGGCTCGGGAGGCGAAGCCGGTTTCGGACTGGCCGCCTGTGCAGGTCGCATGGCGGGCACAGGCTCTTCGAGCTTTTCGGGCGGCTGCAGCCAGCCCGTGTTGGCAGGAATAAAGGGCGCCCGTGAAGCTTCCTGTGCCCGTCTCGGCGTAGGATAGGGGTGCTCGTGGCGATAGGCATTCGCCTCTACCGGCTCGTAGCTGCTCCAGTCCGGCGGGGTAGACTGGCGCGCCTTGTTGCCCACGCGTCGTGCCAGATTTTCCGAGCCTCTCCCTACAGAGCGCATTCCATGGAACAGGGCGCGCCATTCACTTCGACGCAGCCCGACCGCCAAAGGAACGAGCAGAACCGTGAGCAACAACCCGAGCAGAGAAAAGACGATACCACCCGCGCGCCCCATGATTGCGTGACCTGTCGCGACAAGATGGTTCGCCAGTACGAGCCCAAGTTGTCCCCCCAGCCCCGCACGGGAGGGCCAGCTTGTGGTAAGCGCCGGTATCAGCACCTGCACTGTGGCGATCAACGCCGCTGCGACGGGTAAAAGGCAGAAAAAGGCGATGAAACGCAAAATCGGCACACTGAGTGCATGATGGCGCACAATCTGCCACGCCCAGCACAGCATGACGATAATCGGCAGGGCACTTGCCAGCCCCAGCCACTGCACCAGCGCATCCGCCAGTGTGGCGCCGGGCTGGCCCAACAGGTTTGTGGGTACTGCCGTGGTGGCCGTATCGAATGACGGATCCTGCGGATTATAGCTCCACAAGGCCACGCCCAGAGCCAAGGCCAGGGCCAGCAGAACGAAGCCACCAAGCTCTGTTAACCTGTCCTGAAAAGGCCCACGTTGCCCGGAGGTTGTTGTGCCTGATGAAAAGAAGCGGCTGAACGAAGCCAAATTCGCATCTTCCTGTTTTTGCGCAATACATCATACCCCGCGCATGGGGCATCGAGCATCGTCTGGATCTATACGTGTCGTGTGGCAGAACTATAGCGGAACGCCGCCCGGAGACGAGAGCAAAAAAGGCTGGAATCTGCCGTTATTCAGGTGGTGTCGCGACGCCTTGCAGGACGCTGCCTTGCACGGCCCCGGTGGGAAGTATGCCCAGGGCCTGCACATGGCTGAAGCAGGCTCTTGCGTTCACGAAGGAGAGACTGCCGCGCAATCACGGCTTATGACGGAACGCTGCCTCACATTCCGCTCGAGGGCAGTCATCCTTTGGGAAGATGTCTGATTTCAGGTGAGTCGCACCAGCGCTTGTCCGGTTAGGGATATGCGGAGACGGTCCGGCGTCAGGATGCGCGCCAGATCCTGACCTGGGCCACACCAAAGCGCCGTTCGGTCAACAAGGGAAGGTCGATGGCGAGTTCGTCCTTCACTGCAGTTTCAGCCACGATAATGGCTTCAGGGGCAATCCAGCCAGAGCGGGCCAGAGCCTTGAGGGCAGACGGGACAAGGTCCTTGCCATAAGGCGGGTCCAGAAAGACGAGCGTGCAGGGGCGCGGCGCGCGTGGCGCACGCGTGACATCGCAGGTCAGCACGGACAGGTCGCGGTCCTCGAAGCGGCAGGCGCGGATATTGGCCGAAATCACGGCGCGGGCGCTGCGGTCCTGCTCCATGAAAACGGCGGAAGCTGCCCCGCGTGACAGGGCTTCGAGCCCCAGCGCGCCAGTGCCGGCAAAGGCATCGAGCACATGGGCGCTGCTCAGGAAGTCCGAACCGGCCCAGGGGGCGTGGGCCAGCATGTCGAACACGGCCTGACGGGCGCGATCGGAAGTGGGGCGGGTGGTCTCGCCCCGTGGCGCCTGAAGGGCGACGCCTTTGCGTTCACCGCCGACGATACGCATTATTCTTCTTCGGCATCCGGGCTGGTCGTGTCGGGGGTCGTATCCCTAACCACCCGGCGCACGCGACGTGGGGCCGCTGCAAGACCGGGGATCTGCTCGCGCAGGATCTTGCCCTGCACCTCTTCAATCTCGCGTTTTTGCAGCGTGCCAAGCTGGAAGGGGCCATAGGAGACGCGGATCAGACGGCTGACATGCAGGTTGAGACCCATCATGACGCGCCGGATTTCACGGTTCTTGCCTTCCTGAAGGCTGACGGTCAGCCAGGCGTTATCGCCCTTCTGCGAGTCCAGACCGGCTTCAATGGGGCCATAGCGCACACCATCGAATTCCGAGCCATGAGCCAGAGCGGCCAGCTTGCGCTCGTCCACAACGCCGAACACGCGCACGCGGTAGCGGCGTATCCAGGCATTGGAAGGCAGCTCAAGGCGGCGGGCAAGCTCACCGTCATTGGTGAGCAGAAGCAGCCCTTCAGAATTGATGTCCAGACGCCCGACGCTGACAACACGCGGCATGCCCTCAGGCAGGGAGTCGAACACGGTGGGTCGTCCCTGCGGGTCACGGTGGGTGGTCATGAGTCCGTCCGGCTTGTGATAGCGCCAGACACGGGTGTGTTCCTTGCCCCCGATCACCTTGCCATCAAGCTGGATGATGTCGCCATCCTGTACGAAGGTGGCGGGATGCTCGACCGAAGAGCCGTTCATGCGAATGCGACCGGCTTCGATCATGCGTTCGATGTCGCGTCGGCTGCCCACGCCTGCGCGGGCCATCCATTTGGCGATGCGTTCGCCCTTCTGTTCTTCGGTCATGCTCGTCTGTCCTGTGGTGTCGCGTGTCGGGCCGCGTCGATGAAACCAGCCAATAGACGCGCGTCACCCGGATCGATAGCGAATTCCGGGTGCCACTGCACCCCCAGATAAAAAATTCCGTTGCCGGTGTCGTTGCCGGCGTCGTTATCGGTGCCGGGGGCTTCGATGGCCTCGATCAGGCCATCAGGGGCACGGGCACTTACCAATAGCCCCCCGGGGTCGCGTACGCCCTGATGATGGGAGGAATTGACCCGCATGGTCGTGCATCCGGCGTAGTGGGCCAGACGCGATCCGGGAACGAGGATCACATCGTGACCGGCTTCGTCGCGCGGGTTGGGTTGTTCATGAGCAATCGGCCCCGGTGCATGATCGGGAAGATGCTGGTGCAGTGTCCCACCCCAGGCAATGGCCATCAGTTGCATGCCGCCGCAGATGCCGAGTACCGGCAGGGTACGACGGCGGGCGGCTGCAATATAGGCCAGTTCGGCGTCCGTGCGTCCCGGCTTGAGGGTCGTACGCGGGTGCGGGGCTTCACCGTAAAGTGCAGGGTCAGGGTCGAACGCCCCCCCGGTGACAACCAGCCCGTCCATACGCTCCATATAGGCCTGCGCCAGATCGGGCTCATGAGGCAGCCCCACCGGCAGGCCGCCTGCGTTGCGGATGGCATCGAAATAGTTTTGCCGCAGGGCATGATAGGGCCAGCGGGAAAAATCCTGTGGGCCACCCGGCTCGATATCGAGGGTGAGGCCGATGAGGGGCGCACGTGTCATGAGATGGATGTAAGCAGGGTTTTCCGGCAAACAGAAGGCAGACGTGCAGGATAGCACGACGAACGATGGGAGGGGGGTCATACGGCATGAGGCAGAAGCATAGTCATGGTTCTTCCCCCCTTAGCCGGACAGGGGATGAAAGCGCCCCCCCTGACAGGCGTGGCGATGGCACCAGCCCGCCGCGTCTGGACCCGTCCGAGGCCATGAGCTGTGCTCTCGGGGCCGCCCGCGAAGCGGCCTCACGGGGCGAGGTGCCTGTGGGTGCGATCGTGCTTGGGGCAGATGGACAGGTTCTGGCCAGTGCCTCGAATGAGGTTGAGCAAAGGGTCGACCCCAGTGCCCACGCGGAAATTCTCGCAATGAGGGAGGCTGCGCGGGTGCTCGGGTCGCGGTCGCTCGCCTCGTGCACCCTGGTCGTGACGCTGGAGCCCTGCCCCATGTGTGCAAGCGCCATGACGCATTTTCGCCTTGGACGGGTGATTTATGGTGCCTACGACCCGAAGGGGGGCGGGGTCGATCACGGACCACGCATTTTTGAGCAACCGGCCTGTCTGCACCGGCCTGAAGTGATTGGCGGGGTACGCGAGCACGAAAATGCTGAATTGCTGAAGAAGTTTTTCATAACATTGCGGGAATCGCGCGCGTCCTGAAACGGATTACCACGTTTTTACGCGCCCCTATTCTGGACGAACCGAAGGACGGTTCATAAGTTCTCTTGATCACACCGCACCCTGATGGTGCCAAAGCTGGAAAGATCATGACTGACGCCATGCCTGTTCGTTTGACGCCTTCACGCAAATTCCGTTCACTGGCTCTGGTTGCAGCCACTGCGCTGTCCATCGGGGTTGGTGCCTCGTCTCCCGCCTGGGCAGAAGGGCCGATCACGCCCCAGACCCAGCTTCAGACGCTGCCGAATTTTGTTAATCTGGTGAAGCAGGTGAAGCCTGCTGTCGTTTCCATCACCTCCCACATCCGCGCCGATGTGGCCGAGCAGGAAGAAGGCGGCGGCGGTGGCGGCCAGCAGATGCCGCAGGGCATGCCCTTCCCGTTCCCCTTCCCGTTCCAGATGATGCCGCAGCAGCAGCCCCGTCGCACTGTCGAGGCCCGCGGCTCGGGCTTCATCATCTCCAATGATGGTTATATCGTCACGAACAACCACGTGGTGAACGGTGCCACAAAGGTTTCGGTCACGCTGGACGATGGCACGACCCTGCCTGCCAAGATCGTGGGTCGTGACCCCAAGACCGATGTGGCCCTGCTCAAGATCAAGCCCAACGGCAAGCTGCCTTTCATCGAGCTGGGCGATTCAGACAACGTGCAGCCCGGTGAATGGGTCGTGGCCGTGGGTAACCCGTTCGGTCTCGGTGGCACAGTCACGGCGGGCATCGTCTCGGCCCGCGGTCGCGATCTGAATGCCGGACCGTATGACGATTTCATCCAGATCGATGCGCCGATCAATCATGGCAACTCGGGTGGTCCGCTCTTCAGCCAGAATGGCAAGGTGATTGGTGTGAACGCGGCCATCATCTCGCCCTCAGGCGGGTCGATCGGCATTGGCTTCGCCATTCCGTCCAACACGGTCAAGAGTGTGGTGGACCAGCTCCGCACCTCCGGTCACGTCACGCGTGGCTATCTGGGTGTGCTGATGCAGCGCATTTCGCCCACGCTGGCGCAGGCTCTCGGCCTGAAGCCGAGCGAGCCGGGGGCGCCGCCTGAAGGGGCTCTTGTGGCGCAGGTCACCAAGGGCGGCCCGGCCGACAAGGCTGGCCTGAAGAGCGGTGACGTCGTGACGGCGCTGAACGGGGCCAAGATCAAGAGCGTTCACGATCTGGTCGTGCATACCGTCTCGATGAAACCCGGCACGGATGCGACGCTGACCATCCTGCGTGACGGCAAGAGCCAGACCATCACCGCCAAGATCGGCAATATGCCCAAGGATGGCGAGGGAGCAGACTCCGGCGCCGGAGACGATAGCGGCCAAACCAATGGCGGCAAGATCGGTATTTCCCTTGCACCGCTTTCGCGTGACATGCGCCAGCAGCTTGGTGTGGATGACACCGTCAAGGGGGCGGTGATCAGCCAGATCGTCCCCGGGTCACCTGCCGAGCAGGCTGGTGTGCGTCCGGGTGACATCATCCAGGGTGTTGGCAATACGGCCGTCGACAACCCCCGCGCTGTGCTGACCGCCGTGCGTGGTGTGCTCAAGAACAAGCAGCCCGTGCTGCTGCGCGTGCTGCGCGATGGTCAGCAGATCTTCATCGCCATCGCTCCGGGCGGAAGCGACAGCGATGATGACAGCAACGATGACGGCAATTGATTGCTTAAGGTTCCCCATGCCGGAGCGGCATGGGGAAAACAGCCCTCGTGAGGCTGTGAGAGACTGGAAAAAGGGGCGGGGTGAGCAAACCCAGCCCCTTTTTTCATAGTGGCAGGGTCAGGGCCGGCCGCGCAGGATTTGCGACGATGATCGGGCTGCGGCACAGTAGCGGCATGACCCGTATCTTCATTGATTCCGATGCCTGTCCGGTCAAGGACGAGGTCTATCGCGTGGCCGGGCGCTATGGCCTGCATACGCTGGTTGTGGCCAATCGCATGATTGCCCTGCCTGACTCTCCTCTGATCGAACGTGTTGTGGTTGAGGCTGGCCCTGATGTGGCCGATGACTGGATTGCCGAGCGTTCAGTCGAGAATGATATCGTGATCACCGCCGATATCCCGCTCGCCGCACGTTGTGTCGAAAAAGGCGTGCATGTGCTCGACCCCAAGGGGCGTGTGCTCGATGGCGATGCCATCGGCATGGCACTGGCCATGCGTAACCTCATGACCGATCTGCGTTCGGCGGGGATGATGACGCCGGGTGGTGCTGCTTTTGGCAAGGCCGACCGCTCGCGCTTCCTCTCCGCGCTGGATACGCTGGTCAACAAGGCGCGCAAACCGCGCCTGCGCCCCATGACCCTGCCGCCCGATTAGTGTCCGAGCGAAATTATCTCCCTCGTGAAAAAGTGTTGAGCGATCTTCGTTCGTGACTCCCTCTCCCCGTTACCGGGCCCTTCAGCAACAGGATTTGCGGGAATGAAAAAGATCTCCTTTTCGGACGCTGGCCGACTCATGCGCGAGAGTTTCCGACTGGGCTTCCTCAACCGCACGGATGTCCTGACGCTGTCAGGCGGTCTGATCATCGCAAGTTGTCTGTTTGCGGCGATCAGCCAGATGAACTGGCCGGACGGGATATCAGGTCATGGCGTCTCGGCGCATTTCGAGCCGCTGATGCTGGGTGGTCTCGACACGATCGCGATGTGGTTTCTGACGCTCACCGTTACCCGGGCCAGTCTGACACCCTGGCAAGGTGTCGCCCTTTGGCGGCTGGACTGGGGCGCATTGCAGTCACTGGGCGTCAACGTGATCGTTCAGGGCCTTCCGACCGTACTGACCCTGCTGGTGGCTTCCAGCCTCAGTGATTATGTCAACGGAAACGCGGGTTTTTCGGCGAAGGCAGGGGGTATGCTTTTCCTGTGTCTGCTGGGCGCTTTCTGGATCTGGCTGATCGTGCGCTGCCTCATGATGAGCTATGTGGCGTGGGAAAGCGGGCATGCAGGTTTTCGGATCAGGCGCAGCTTTGAGGCGATGAAAGGGCATGTCTGGAGCTACGTGTTCTGGAATGTCGTTATGGCCACCCCTTTCGCTCTGGCGACCGTTCTGGTGGAGAAAATCACCGCCAGTTCTCCCCCCGGCACGTATCTGATAGCGGGATGTCTTGTGGTCGTAACCCTGACTGCTGCAGCGCATCATGTCGTCTCCCGCAGCTTCGATCTGCGCTTTTTTCAGGCTCTCGCGCTCGACCGACCCGAACAGACCGGGACAGGCAATCTTTTCGGGTCTTCATGAACTCAAAACCAAAGATGGCCAAATTCTTACATTTGTGTCATCTTGATCCTGTGGTCAGATTGTCCCCCATTCGGCTGGCTGAACGGAAGGATGGTGCATGACGACCTATGCCATCTTGCTGACGACCTTGTTCTGGAAATGACCGATTTCATGACCGCTTCGATACAGGATACCGCCCGGGAAACAGCGCCGGATGAACATCTGGCCTCGCTCCTTCTCGATGCCCGGCGCACAAACAAGCCGCTGCATACCGTCCCCGAGACCATCGTTCCCATCAATCCCAAGGCCGCCTATGCGGTGCAGGACGTTGTGGCACGCGCATTGAGCGCGTCGGGCAAGGGGGAGATCGTGGGATGGAAGGTGGGCGCAGCCACACCCACAGCGACTCCAGCCTGTGCACCGCTGCACCGGGCAACGGTGTTCGAAAGCGGGCATGATCTTTCTCCGTCCTTCTGCCGCTTTCATGGCGTTGAGGCAGAGATTGCCTATTCCTTCGCGAAAGATCTGCCTGCGCGTGATACGCCCTGGACCGTGGAAGAGGTGGCCGACGCCATTGGCGCCATCCACGCTGCCATCGAGCTGCTCGATACGCGTTTTGTTGCGCCCGATACACAGCACAATCTGTCGCATCTGGCCGATCAGGGCAGCCATGGCGTGCTGGTGGTCGGGCGTGGCGTTACCGAGTGGCGCGACTTCACCCCCACCACCCTGCCCATGACCATGTTGGTGAATGGCGAGAAGCGCTACGATCAGAAAGGCGGCAACAAGGCGGGCGACCCGCTTCGTCTTCTCACCTGGCTGGCCAATCACGCTATCGAACGCGGACACCCGCTCAAGGCTGGCGATGTGGTCACGACAGGCTCGACCATGGGCACGCTGTTTCTTGAAGATCCGGCCGAAATCTGTGTCGCCTTCGAAGGGCTTTTCCCGGTCGAAACCCGCATCGGTGCGCCTTTTCGCAGTTGAGCGCGTTGGCATGGATCATACCGGCCACGTGTGGACGCATCATCGGCGTATTTTTTGCGTCACGCCAAGGTGATGCACAAAGTGGTCGGGTTCTTCCTAGGGTTGCAGGATCTGCAACCCGCATGACGGACGTATCATGGCCACCAAGACAGATATTCTGATGATCGACCCGATGCCTGCCAGCTTCAACGAGCAGCTTGGGTCGCCTTTTCATCTGCATCAGTTCACCTCGCTGGAGGCGCTTGGGCCGCTGGCTGAGCGGATAGAGGGTGTGACAACCGGTGGTGGCAGTGGCCTGCCACGCGCCATCATGGATGCCCTGCCCAATCTTAAAGTCATTTCGGTCAATGGCGTGGGTTACGACAGGATCGATCTGGATGAATGTCGCCGCCGACAGATCCGTCTAGCCACGGCACAGGGTGTGCTGACTGAAGATGTTGCCGATATGGCCATGGGTCTGATGCTCGATACGATGCGGGGCATCACGACAAGCGATCGTTTCGTACGCGCCGGGCGCTGGGGCCATGAAACCGTGCCAAACTCATGGACGCTCAAGGGGCGCAAGCTGGGTATTGCCGGGTTTGGGGCCATCGGCAAGGCCGTGGCCAAGCGCGCTGCCGCCTTTGACATGACCATCGCCTATTTCAGCTCGCGTGAGCAGAGTGACACACCCCAATACCCGTTCTATCCAGACCTGCGCGTTCTGACCGAATGGGCCGATGTGCTGGTGCTGTGTGTCTCGGGCGGCGCACGCTCTTTCCATATGATTGATCGTGAGATGCTCGAGGCGCTTGGGCCGACCGGCTTCCTCATCAATGTGGCACGCGGCAGCGTGGTGGATGAGGCCGCATTGCTCGAGGCCTTGCAGACCGGGGCCATTCGCGGTGCCGGGCTGGATGTTTTCGAGCAGGAGCCCAGGATGGATGAAGCATTCTGGGCGCTGGATAACGTGGTGCTTCAGGCCCATCGCGCGAGTTCGACCGTCGAGACGCGCCACGCCATGGGGCGTCTGGTATTCGACAACCTTGCCGCTTTCTTTCAGGGCAAGCCGCTTCTGACGCCTGTGCTCTGACCGGCCCGATTTTTACGATTGATACGGCGAGCCCTGCCTGAGAGATCCTCCACGCTCGTTCGACCGGTGCGAAACCGGTCGAAATGGAGGTTTTCCCCCGGTTTTTGAGGCAGCGATGCGCTGGGCAGCAGATAAACCCGGTCATCCGGATCATCAAAAAGGACGATGTGATTCTGGAAGAAATCGGTTCCGAGTAACCCCATGCCGAGATCGTCCTGGGCATAGACCGACATGTGATCGAGTGACATCGCCCCCATACGCATCGACTTTACGGTTGTGCGCTTGAGGTGCGAGTGAATGGTGCCGTAAAGCGCAACGCCGGAATTTCCTGCCGGGTCGGCAGGATCGTCCTTTACCGGGTCGAGCCATATCGACGGTATCGTCGTGACCGGAGTATCGGCATCGAGCACGAAATCACGGGCCACCCCATCAATGCTGACCGGGATCAGCCCTTTTCCATGTAAAGGCAGGGCTTGTGCCCCAGCGCCGATCAGAGCGGCGGGTGCAGAGCGGCACGCCGCATCACGGCTGAACCGGATCAGTGCGAAGGCGCTATGGGGTATATCCACCAGCACGGCGAGGTGTGAGAAAGCCTCGCGCCCAATCACCCCGATCAAAGGCCGTGAGCCGATCATCTGGGTTGGATAATCCTCAAGCTGGATCATGTCCGGCGTTCCCATATCGAGGGGGCCTATTGCCAGCTGTCCTGCCTGAATGATGGGCTGAGGGTCAGTGTAGATCCCGTTTGTCGTGATCATGCCGGATCGGTGGGTGTCGTAAGTGTCGAACCCGTCCATATTCCCGACGTAAAGCTTGTCGAAGCCATGAGAGAAATACAGAGCGATGGGGCGTCCATTCAGCGTGGCAGGGATGATCGGTGAATCGCCCGATCCACCCAGAAGCGGCAAGGTGACCGCGCCTTCGATGCAATCGGGCGGTGTCGGTTGCCCCTGGGCTAAAGCCTCTCCGGCAAGAAAGGAGACAACGCAGATCGAGAGGACAAGGCAGAAGGTCCCACGCGTTACATGACGAATGAAGAAACACCGCGCCAGTGAATGCAGTATGGCGCCTGCCACGCTCATCTCAGCTGGCTGTCCTTGCTCCCGCGGCGATTAATTCCTGTAAAAACCGGCCTTCTGTCGCGCTCGGACTGGCAATCAATGCAAAGCCGCACACCCGGCAGTGCCTTTTGCCGGGCAACAGGTATGTCTTCTCCGCAATTCACACATTCGGCGCAGCTCTCACCATGCGGCATGGCCGCGCGTGCACGGCTTACTGCATCGGCGATCGTATCATCGATCTGATCCTGAACGGCACCGTCGGGCGCCCAGCCTGTTGCCATGAGAGATTTCCTTAACTTGCCCAACCTAGAATCTGGTTCAGATGCTCGTGACTTTAAGGAGGTCACAGCATCAGAAATTCGTGATGAACCGGTCCGGATATCCGCCGTTCACATATTGGTGATGCGGGAGATGCCTCATGGAACGTCAGGGAGACAGGGACTCTGCTTCTGTCGTCAGAAGATTGCCCGTCATGGAGCTTCTGGACACTGCGTCAGCGGCCCGGCTCCTTGGTCTAGAATCCGGTCTCTTCAGGGCCTTGCGGTTTTTCCGGTGTCTCCCGGCTGCTCTACGTATCCGGTCGCAGCGATTCTACCGACGCAGCGAACTGGAGAAGCTTCGAGAGGAGTGGTGCAAGGCCGTGAGAGTGCGGCCGGAGGACCGTATTGTGGCGCTGGGTCATGAGGCCGATACCGACAGAGACCGGCAACTCGATCCGCTGATGAGAGTGCTGGCCCTGCGCGCCATACGCCATCGCATCATGGTCTCGATCTTCTGGACCATGATCATTACCGGCGGTGCGATCTGTCTCACGCTCTATTAGCTGCATGAAGCTCGTGTGGGATCATAACCTTTTGTCGGACGTTTCTCCGTTTACTGCCGCCTTGTTATGTCTGGAGACAGCTTCATGACATCCCGTATTCCCGGTATCACGCTTTACGGTTCACTCGCCTGCAATGCTGCCTTGCTGGCCCTCTCTGCAATACGAACCGGAAGTGCTGCCCCCGGTGTCAATTGCACGGCCCATTGGCTGAAGGGCGACGCAGCGAGCCGGGTCAGGCATTTTGATGGACTCCACTCAGGCACCGGTGCCGCCACCAATGTGGTGGCCGTGCTGTTCTGGGCCGTGCTGTACGATCGGGCCCTTGGAAAACAGCCGGGCCTGTTCAGGGCGCTGGTGGTGACGCTGGCTCTTGGTCCGGTTTCAGCCCTGGTCGATTACAAGGCGACCCCAAAGCGTTTCACCCCCGGCTGGGAGCTTGTCTTTTCAAAGCGGGATATGGCGCTGGTCTATGCGGCCATGGTGACGGGCATGGCTTTTGGTGCCACACGCCGCAGCAAGGGCTGAACCAACGCCCTTCAGAACGTCCCCGCCTCGCCTGCAATCAGGCGAGGCGCAAGAACACGACAGGGGCGTACCTGCCAAGAACCTCTGTCAGGCTGTTCCGCCAACTGTCAGCCCGGCCAGTTTCAGTGTGGGCAGACCCACACCCACGGGCACGCCCTGACCTGCCTTGCCACATGTGCCGATACCGGGGTCCAGCGCCACGTCCTGACCGATCATGGAAATCTTGTTCATGGCATCGAACCCGTTGCCGATCAGGGTTGCGCCCTTGACGGGGCGTGTCACCTTGCCCTCCTCGATCAGATAGGCCTCCGACATGGCAAAGACGAATTTTCCCGAAGTGATGTCCACCTGTCCGCCGCCGAAATCGACCGCATAGAGGCCTTTTCTGGTCGAGCGGATCATCTCTTCTGTTGTGGCATCACCGCCCAGCATGAGGGTGTTGGTCATGCGTGGCAGCGGCGCATGGGCATAGGACTGGCGACGCCCGTTGCCGGTCGGCGCCACGCCCATCAGTCGGGCATTCAGCCGGTCCTGAATGAAGCCGCGCAGGATGCCATCCTCGATCATGACCGTGCGACCCGAGGGAGTGCCCTCATCATCAATGGTAAGCGAGCCGCGCCCTTCAGCCAGTGTTCCGTCATCCACCACGGTCACGCCAGGGGCGGCCACGCGCTTGCCAACCATATTGCTGAAGCTCGACGTGCCCTTGCGGTTGAAATCACCCTCCAGCCCGTGCCCGACCGCTTCATGCAGCAGGATGCCGGGCCAGCCCGGTCCGAGCACAACATCCATTTCGCCAGCGGGTGCCGGGCCAGCCTCAAGACTTACCTTGGCGCGGCGTACCGCTTCGTCCACCGCTTCCTGCCATGTTTCGCGCCCCAGCAGGCGTGACAGGCTGTAGCGTCCGCCCATACCGCGGCTGCCACTCTCGCGACGTCCGTCGCGCTCAAGCACCACGGACACATTGAGCCTGACGAGGGGGCGCAGATCGGCGGTGCGAAAACCTGAATCGCGCATGATCTGTACCGCTTGCCACTCTGTCGCGATGCTGGCCGAAACCTGCACAACTTCGGGCCCGAGACCACGCGCATAGGTGTCAATCTCACCCAGTACGGCGGCGCGCGCGGCAAAATCCGTATCGCTCAGGGGGCTCTCGGGCGCGTAAAGACGGCGGTTCGTGGCCTGCGGCGGCGCGGCAAGCGTGCCGCTGCGCCCCTGACGCACGACCGAGACCGCACCTGCTGCACGCTCCAGGGCGCTTTTGCTGATCTCGTCGGAATGGGCAAAGCCGGTTTCGGGACCGATGACGGAACGCAGACCGAACCCCGATGACGTATCGAAGCTGGCGGAGCGTATCACGCCGTCATCGAGCACAATGGACTCGCTTTCGCGATATTCGAGGAAGAGCTCGCCATCCTCGATGCCCTCAAGCGACCGGCTAACGATTTTCTCCGCCTCATCCCGCGTCAGGGTGCTGTCTGCCCGTTCGAAAAACAGGCGATCGGTCACAGCAAGGGCAGAAAGGGGCGTGGCGTCGGCGTGAGAGGTCATGATTCCCAAAAGCTCCTTCTTGAACCCAGACACATGGCCTCTCCGCCCTTCAAATGCGAGGGGAAACCCGACAGAGGAATAAAAAACATCACCGATGGCCGGGTTGGTGGTGTCAGGTTGGTAGCGTCAGCTCTGGCGGGCCAGACGACAGAATCCGGCCACAACAATCATCAGGGCTGCCAGCATGAGGAAAGCGCTGGAGAGGCTGGTGGCATGAGCGACCGCACCCACAAGGGCCGGTCCAGCCAGAATCCCGGCATAGCCTAGGGTGGTGATGGCTGCGACGGCGGTCGAGGCTTTCATGACCCGCTGTCGCCCGGCGCAATTATACAGCACAGGCACGATATTGGCGCAGCCAAGCCCGATCAGGAAGAACCCCGCCAGTGAGAGCGGGGCGACAGGGGCCATCACGACCAGCGCAAATCCGCCCCCCGCGCAGAGCCCGCCCAGACCCATGATGAGCGGACGCCCGCATAGCGCAATGACACGGTCGCCACTCAGTCGCCCTAGGGTCATGGCCGTCGCAAACACGGCGTAGCCCCAGCCCGGCTGTATGCCGAACGAGGGTCGCCCTTGCAGAAACACAGCCCCCCAGTCGAGCACCGCGCCCTCGGCCAGAAAGGCAATGCCCGTCAGGAGTCCCAGCACCCAGACCAGCCCACGGGGCAGCGCGAAACCTTCGCCACCGCCCGGTTCGGGCTGATGCAGCAGTCCGGGCCACACACGAAGGGCCAGAACAAACACAAGGATCTGTCCTGACAGGATGATGGACCAGAGCGGCATACCGGTCAGGGTGAGCACAGGAGAAGCCGCAGCGCCTGCGGCCCCTCCAATGCTGAACCAGGCATGAAACCCCGACAGCAGGGGCGTGTCGCTGCGCTGCTCAACCTCGACAGCCTGGATGTTGATGGCTGTCTCCACCGCACCGAGCCCGACGCCCAGCAGAAAAATGCCCAATGCCAGCCCCGGCAGAAAACTCAGCCATGACAGGGGCAACAGTACTGCCCCGGCAAGGCCCAGCCCGCCAAGGGCGACGGGACGACAGCCCCAGCGACCCACCCATAATCCGGCAAGAGGCATGCCCAGCACGGACCCGCAACCGAGACAAAGCAGAAGCAGGCCCAGGCTGCCATCATTGAGCCCTGCATGTTGTTTCACAACAGGGACAAGGCATGACCAGAGAGCAAATATGGCCCCCGTCAGAAAGAAGACGGTTCGTGTACTGTTTTGCAACCTCTTCAGCTCTGGCCTGTTCATCATCAAAACCCGTCCTTCAGTGGCATGGTTCGTCCATGTCTCAACAGGGCTCTCAAATGCCATCGGACAGCGCGGGTGCGCATGACAAAACAATGCCATGCCGTCCGGGCGAGATTGCGAAGAGCCTGCTGCCCGGTCAGGCCGGGAGCCTGATACGGAGAAGGCAAACCAGCCCCTGAAGGACCGTGTTCGAGGAGAATTCATGACGCAGTCGGGCCATTCCCTTGCTTTCTCGCAGCAACCTTTGTCCGCAGTCTCCGGGGGCCGGACGCGACAGCGACATTTATCGGCGTCGAAACTGCTTTGTCTGGGCGTGTCCCTGCTCGTTCTGGGCGGAGGCTGGGCGCAGGCTCAGGATAATAGCGCCGGGGCCAAGGCGTCTGCTTCCAGCGCAACGAATCCCCAGACTCCAGCGCGTGTCGATGCAACGGGCACTGAAAAACAAACCCGAAATCCGGATAATGCGAGCAAGGCGAGCAACTCCCCGGTTGCGTCACCAGCGACGCAGCCCGAGAGCACAGGCTCGCAGGCACCATCACGCCGCGTTACGGTAGCAAGCGAAGCCGCACAGTCGCTGCATGTCGCCTCCGTGCCTCAGGATCTGCGTTCGCCTTCCATCGCGCTGGGTGGGCTTTTCGCCGCCATCGGCGGTGCGCATCTGGCGCCCGACTTCAAGAATGTCGCTGACTCGCGCCCGGACGAGGCCCCAGCCGATCTCCTGAACGACTGGGAAACGCAGCGGCATCATCCGGATTTCAGTCTGCGCGATTTCTATCAGCAGCACTTCTCGCCGCCGATCAGACGTGATGTGTCCTATCGACGCAAGGCGGATGAGAACATCTACGATTATATCCAGGGCATGTGGGGCGTTCTGACACGTCAGCCTGACAAGCCCATGTCCTACTCCTCGCTTCTGCCCCTGCCTCATCCCTACGTGGTGCCCGGTGGGCGTTTTTCGGAGCTGTATTACTGGGATACATATTTCACCATGATCGGTCTGTATGAGACCGGGCAGTGGGATCTCCTGCGCGGGATGATCGGCGATATGGCATCGCTGATCGATCGCTATGACCATATCCCCAACGGCACACGCACCTATTATCTCAGCCGCTCAGAGCCGCCTTTCTTCTCGCTGATGGTCGATCTTCTGGCGCAGCATGACGGGCAGGGGGCCTATAAACGCTACCTTCCCCAACTGCAGAAAGAGTACGCCTACTGGATGGAAGGGGCGGACACGCTCAAGCCGGGTCAGGCCTATCGCCATGTGGTGCGCCTGCATGACGGAACCCTGCTGCTGCGCCATTGGGATGATCTCGATACGCCCCGTGATGAAAGCTACCCTGAAGACGTTGCAACGGCTGCCCGCGCCCCATCGCGCCCCCCTGCGGATGTCTATCGTGACCTGCGGGCCGGGTCGGAAACCGGGTGGGATTTCTCGTCACGCTGGCTGGCCGATGGCCATACACTGGCGACCATTCACACGACCGATCTGGCACCCATCGAGGTGAACGCCCTGATGGTGCATCTGGAGCAGACGCTTGAACATGCCTACGCCCTGACGGGACAGCGCAAGCTGGCCAGGCTTTACGGGCAGCGGGCTGATGAGCGTGTGGCCGTCATGCGGCGTGTGTTCTGGGACGATGATCGTCAGGCCTTTTACGACTACGACTGGCGCAAGGGTCGCCTGACCGATGTGCTTTCAGCGGCAACGGCCATGCCTCTTTTCCTGCGTATTGCCTCGCAGGATCAGGCAATGGCGGTTGCGGAAACGATCAGGGACAAGCTTCTGCGGCCCGGTGGCATCATGGCGACTGACCATGAGAGCGGGCAGCAATGGGACGCGCCGAACGGCTGGGCACCTGAGGAGTGGATGGCCATCAAGGGGCTCAACAACTACGGCGATACGGAACTGGCCGAGACGATTGCCCGGCGCTGGATGGCGCGCGTGATCGGCACCTATGAAAAATCAGGTGTTCTGCTCGAGAAATACGATGTCGAATCCCCGACGATCAGTGCCACCGGAGGCAAGGGCGGCGGAGAATATCCCATGCAGATCGGCTTTGGCTGGACCAATGGCACCCTGCTTGGGCTGATGCGTCGCTATCCCGGCGACACGAGCACAATACTTCAGCGTAACCCGCTTTCCAGCCAGCCGCCCATTGATGTTCTGCCCCCAAGCGACCCCTATAGCGCGGTTGGTCCGGAGGCCAATGATCCGGTGATGGCCCCTGCGAAACCGGCAGGGGATGTCGAGACGGGTGCTCAGGAAAAAACCGCTCATGTGAGCACCACAAATAGCGACGCGCAGCAGGACGCACCCAAGGCGGCCACTACTGAGGGGACCGCAGCTGACCCGGCCACGAAGCCCGGTGAAGCACAGGACGATGCCGCGGCCAGTGGGGCGGGCAACGGGGCAAGCAGTGTGGAACCCACCCCGCTCGATCAGCGTGTGCCGACCCGCAAGATGACAGCCTATCAACCTTCCTGAACTGGTTCTCCGTGTGGGGTCGAGGTGTAGCAAAGAGCCAGACGCCTGAGCGCTTCGTGAAGCACTGCTTCTGTCTTGCAGAACGCAAAGCGTATCAGGTGGCGCGGTGGGGGCGCACCCTCGGGGTCATAAAATGCCGAGACCGGGATAGCGGCGACTCCTGCCTCGGCCACGAGATCACGGCAGAACGCGACGTCATCGCGTCCCCGGGCATGGGCGGTAATGTCGGCAACGACGAAATAACTTCCGTCAGCGGGCAGGGTAGGAAAGCCGAGCGCATGAAGCCCATTGGCAAACAGGTCGCGCCGCGCCCGCAGGCTGTCGGATAATTCGGTGAAGAACGCCTCTCCCAGATCCAGCCCCTTCGCGACAGCGCGCTGAAGGTTCGGTGCGCTGGAAAACGCGACGATCTGATGAGCCTTTGCAATGACGGTAGCGAGATCAGGGCAGGCAGTAATGTAACCGATTTTCCACCCGGTCACCGAGAAGCTCTTTCCTGCACTGCCAATGCGAATGGCGCGTTCGCGCATGCCCGGCCGTGTCATGAGCGGGATATGTTTCACCCCGAATGTCAGATGCTCGTAAACCTCGTCGCACAGGGCATAGCAATCATGCTCGAGCACAAGCGAGGCGATAAGATCGAGCTCGTCCGTGGTGAAGACCTTGCCGCTGGGGTTCATGGGCGAGTTGAGCAGAACGAGCTTCGTTCTGGCCGAAAAGGCTGCCCGCAGATCGGCTTCGGGCAGGTGCCAGTCAGGGGCTTCCACGCGCACGCAGCGCGGCACGGCACCAAGCATACGCAGCATGGGCAGATAGGTGTCGTAAAGCGGTTCGATCAGCACGACCTCGTCACCCGGCTCGATGAGTGCCATCATGCTGACGGCAAGCGCCTCCGTAGCGCCTGAGGTCACGATCACTTCCTGCGCCGGATCGACCTGCAGGCCGTAGTCACGGGCATTGGCCCTTGCCACCGCCTCACGCAGTTCGGGCAGGCCGGTCAGGGGAGCATACTGGTTGCGCTGGTCTTTCAGCGCCTCCGCAGCCGCATCGATCAACGCAGCAGGGCCTTCCGTATCGGGAAAGCCCTGCCCCAGATTCACAGCCCCATGTGCAGCGGCAAGCTGGGACATGGTGGTGAAAATGGTGGTTGGCAAAGAGCTGAGAAAGGCGTTTGGTTTTTTCATGCCGGGCCTGCGCTGGAAAGGGACAGGGCATGATACCGGCTTAATGCGGGGTGTAAAATCGGCCTGATCCCGCATGCTGTCGCACCTTCATGGTGTCGATGGCGGCCTGACACGGTTCCGGTCGTGTGAACGGGGCGTGGTCTCGCAGTCCTGCCGGCTGTCAGCCCGGTCGAAACCGGGACTCCACCGGTCAAGGCACATCACAGTCGCGTGCAAGGCAGAAAAAAAGAACGATAAGGGAGCGAAACGCTCCGATATGCTATTTCTGTTGGTCTGTCATGCGTCGTTTTGCTTCCGGAAAGGGATATGGGGGGCTGATGGGGCTCCGAGAGGGTCTTTTTCGTTGCGTCAGACGCGTAAAAAACCTTTGGAATACTCGACAGTTCGCGAATCCTGTCCTAATCGTTTTGCAGCCGATCAGTGCGGCCCCTTGAGGCAGAAACAGGTAGTTGACAAATGGCGAAAAAAGCTCCAGCCGCGGCGTCCAAGGCTGCGTCCTCCACGATTGCAGCGCCCAAGCCGGGCAAGCCGGACAGCGCCGCTGTAAAGCGCGTTTTCGAGCTGATGCAGGAACACTCCGTCGAGCTGGTTGACCTGCGCTTCACCGACCCGAAGGGCAAGTGGCACCACACGACCCAGTGGCACACCACCATCGAGGAAGACACCTTCGTTGAAGGCTTCATGTTCGATGGTTCGTCGATTGCTGGCTGGAAGGCCATCAACGAATCCGACATGGTGCTCCTGCCCGACCCGACCACAGCCGTCATGGACCCGTTCTCGGCCAAGCCGCAGCTGATCCTGATCTGCGATATCGTCGAGCCCCGCACCGGCAATTTCTATGCACGCGACCCGCGCGCGACGGCCAAGGCTGCTGAAGCCTATCTGAAGACCACAGGCCTGGGTGACACCGCCTTCTTCGGTCCTGAAGCCGAATTCTTCATTTTCGACAACGTCAAGTTCGGCACGGGCCCGAACTACGGCACGTATCAGCTCGACAGCATCGAAGGCCCCGACGCCTCGATGAAGGACTACCCGGAAGGCAATATGGGCCATCGTCCGGTGGTCAAGGGCGGTTACTTCCCGGTTGCTCCGGTCGATAGCGAAGGCGACCTGCGCGCCGAAATGCTCTCCACCATGGGTGAGATGGGCCTGCCGATCGAAAAGCACCACCACGAAGTGGCACAGTCGCAGCACGAGCTGGGCACGAAGTTTGCCACGCTGGTGCAGTCGGCCGACTTCATGCAGATCTACAAGTACTGTGTGCACAACGTCGCCTATTCCTATGGCAAGACGGCCACCTTCATGCCGAAGCCCATCGCTGGCGATAACGGCTCGGGCATGCATGTGCATCAGTCGATCTGGCGCGATGGCAAGCCGCTCTTCGCAGGTGACCAGTATGCTGGCCTGTCGGAAGATGCGCTCTTCTACATCGGCGGCATCATCAAGCATGCCAAGGCGCTGAACGCCTTCACCAACCCGTCGACCAACTCCTACAAGCGTCTGATCCCGGGCTTTGAAGCCCCCGTCCTGCTCGCTTACTCGGCTGCCAACCGTTCGGCCTCGTGCCGTATTCCGTACTCGGTAGGCCCGAAGGCAAAGCGCATCGAGGTCCGTTTCCCGGATCCGACCGCCAACCCCTACCTTGCCTTCGCCGCCATGCTGATGGCTGGCCTCGACGGCATCCGTAACAAGATCCATCCGGGCGAAGCCATGGACAAGGATCTGTACGAACTGCCGAAGGAAGAGCTGGCCCAGATCCCGACGGTCTGCGGTTCGCTCCGTGAAGCCCTTCAGGCCCTCGAAGCCGATTTCGCGTTCCTGCTCGAAGGCGATGTCTTCACCAAGGACCAGATCGAGAGCTACATCGAGCTGAAGTGGAAAGAAGTCTACAAGTTCGAGCACACGCCGCACCCGGCCGAGTTCGAAATGTACTACTCGGTCTGATCCGAGGAAAAAGCCCGGCCTTCGTGCCGGGCTTTTTTTATGTCTGCGCCATTTCTCTCACCTCGCGCGGGTCGGCATGACATCGGTTGTCAGGCTGTGGCCGTGCTGGTTGGAGGAGGGAAGTGCCAGGTCATGGCACGTATCGGATAGCAGCTTACGCAAGGCGCGGTGGGCAGGATCCGCATGGGTGCGCTCTCCCCAGACAAGATATTTGTCAAAACCCGGCAGGACGAGTGGCGCAGGTGGCGCGAAAACCGTCAGATCATGACGTGTCGCCAGCAGGCGTGAGGGCAGCACGGCGACAAGATCTGTGCGGGTCAGAAGATCAGGCACCGTCAGAAAGCCCGAGGCGGAGACGGCCACGTGGCGTTTAAGGTTCAAACGGCGCAGCGCAGCGTCTGTCATGGCCTCGAAGCCGCCTCCGTCCGGCGATACCATCACATGATCAGCCTTGCAGAACCGGTCGAGTGTCATGCCTCCGGAGAGGGCGGGATGCCCAAGACGGGTCGCACAGAGCCATGTCTCATGAAAAAGCTTTTGTGCATGCAGCGTCGGCGTGCAGGCTTCGCTGGAAAGCAACGCCCAGTCGAGAACTCCACGTTCAAGATGGTCCTGCGCTGTCTCCCCGTTCAGGTCATGCAGGGCAATGCGTATGCCCGGCGCCACGACCCGCAATCGGGCGATGAAGGGGAGGAGAACCGTGTGGATCGCATAATCGGTGGCGGCAACAGACAGGGTAAGAGAGGCGGTTGCCGGATCGAAAATGACAGGCTCTGCCAGACTATCGAGCTGCGTCAGAATCGCACGTAATGGCTGGGCCAGGGCAAGCGCGCGGGGTGTGCAGACGAGTGACCGCCCCTGACGCACGAGGAGTGGATCGTCAAAGGTCTCACGCAGCCGGGCAAGCATGTTGCTTATGGCGGGTTGTGTGACGCTCATGAGGGATGCGGTACGGGTGACGCTTTGTGTGGTGACGAGCAGGTCGAGTGCACGCAGCTGTGTGAGATCGAGCCTTCCGAGCCTGTCCATAAGAGCTTTCCCCTCCACGAAGAATGTTCGATTCATCACATGAAGTGATGGACTGAATAATCAACCATGATTTTTCATGATGGGACAAATCTGACAGTTCAGGGAGCAGTGCAGAGGAGATGCCGCAATGACCCCCTATCCTGTGATGAACGCCATTCTATGGCCTGAGGGGTACCTACCCGGCCAGGCGGATAATTTCGTTTCCAATGAATGCATCGTGGCTGACGTGCCGTTGCTTCGCGTGTGGGCACTTCTGACACATCCGGACGAATGGCCTCGCTACTACGCGAACTCGGCCAACCCGCGTATTTACAACGGCGATGGCCCGCAATTATCGGCAGGATGTCACTTTGCCTTCGAAACCTTCGGTTTCCCTGTCGAGGCCCACGTCACGGAATATGTGGCACCCGAACACGGCAGACCCGGCAGATTGGCCTGGCATGGCTGGGCGGGAGAGAAGGGCACCGAGACGCGGCTTGACGTGCATCATGCCTGGCTTGTCGAGATGCTGACTGGCAACCGTCTGCGTGTCCTGACGCAGGAGACCCAGAACGGGACACCCGCCAAGGCATTGGCCACGACCCGGCCCAACCCGATGCTCAATGGCCATCAGGACTGGCTGGATGGGCTGTTAAAAGAAGCCCAGGCCTCTCTGTGACATCAGTATCCAGGCCACGGCCGCCGATCAGCAATGGCGCAGTTGAGACAGGCCCGAGAGATGCCTGTTATTGGCTTGGCGGCGTGGTCGATCTGTCGGCAAGTCTGGTGCCGGTTCGGTTCAGGGCGTTGCAGCGGTGAGAGGCATAACGGTTCTATCAAGAACTGAGAGCGCTGCGGTGCTCGCGTCCGGATGGTGTGCGGCTGTACTCCCAGCGGTCGGATACGTTCGTTCTGTCCGTGCGCGTATGGAACCGGCATGTGGGGACCCGAGAAAGGCTGCTTGCGCTACTATCGGAATACATATCGGGCTCAAATTTACGTTGTTCTCAGGCCCACACACGCATCGAAAGGAATGACCCTGTACAAGCGAACGTACCGCCGAGATGCGAGGGGCTGTGCAGGTTGTCATGATCGTTGCGCGGGAAAGATCTTGACGAATCTGCGATTAGCGACGAAAAGCAACCCGTTCATGCGCCATGCCGGGTTAGCACAGTGGTAGTGCAGCGGTTTTGTAAACCGAAGGTCGGGGGTTCAAATCCCTCACCCGGCACCATGATATTGCGGACAACCAAACGCCGCGTGAGACGCATTTCACTGGCGGCTAGGATGGGCACTTTTCCCCTCTTTCCGGGCCGGTTGCAGACAATGGCCTACCTGCCTCCCCCTCAGGCGTAAAACGCCCATACCCGCATCAATGCCCGTAGTTGACGATGATCAGAGCTGGATAAGTTCGGGTGATCGACGACCCCGTTCTTCGCTTCGCATTGTTCGGACAGAGGAAAAAGGGCGTTCTCGCGAAAGACTGATAACGATCAGCGGATCACGGAGATAGTGATCCAGGCGAATTTTATCCTGCTCGACTGCGGGCGCGTGCTGCCGGTGCCGATAGCAACGCTAGGGTAGGTTGGCAGTCAGAAAGACGAGAAACAGAAACGCCCTATGTAAGAAGGCAACGAGGATGACATCTCACAGGATTCACCTCGCGTCGTTTCAGTGCAGCATCGGCAACTCGGCCAGAGCCGGTTTGGCGTAGATATAGCCTTGCTGGAGCGAAATACCGAGATCCGACAGAACCTTGGCTTCCTCAGGGGTTTCGACACCTTCGCATATTGGCGTGACATTGAGCCCTTCCAGCATGGCGATGGTATGGCGCATCATGACCTGCTTGACCGGGGTGGTGTCGATGTCACGTGACAGGCCCATATCGAGCTTCACGTAGTCTGGCTGGAAGCGCGAAAGCAGGCTCAATCCGGCATAGCCAGCACCAAAATCGTCAATGGCCGTCTTGAAGCCCATGCGATCATAGGTCTGGAGAATGTGTAGAAGATGCTCCGTATCCAGCGTTTCGTTTTCGCAGAACTCGAACAGGATGCGATTGGTTGGAAAATCGACACGCTCTGCTGCTTCAAGTGTCGCGCCGATACAGGTCGCCGGGTCATAGACAGCATTGGGCAGGAAGTTGATGGAGAGGAGCGCACCCTGCTCAACCAGTCCAAGTTCCGAAGCAAGAGTGATGGCCGTCACCCGGCATGTCTGGTCGAAGGCGTAGCGGTTTTCAGGCGTGACGCGTGAGAGGATCTCCTGGGCACTGGCACCGTTCTTTCCACGGACCAATGCCTCATAGGCGAAGATCTGTCGCGTTGAGAGATCGAAGATTGGCTGGAAAGCCATGGTGATGGGGACATCAAAGCCCGTGCCGTCGCTGCACCCAACGCACGCCTTTCGTTTTCCACCACCCCAGAATGATGCCATCATCGCGCTACCCTCCCGCATCGACTTCGCGCCATCCCGAACGCGAGTGATGCTCACAAGTTGGTGATTCTGAATCAGGCAGAGCGATTATTTTTATGACAGCCGACAAAAAGGGGAAGGGACCGGACGCAACCGCTAACCTGGGCAGGCAAGGCGTGATCAGGGTCTTGACGCCGCAAATATGGCGAATCTCTCTTTGTTGTAGATAAATAGGTAATCTTTCGTATAATAACATTTGATAATAGTATTTCTATAAATATAGTTTCTCGTATGTACGAGAATGCAGTTTGTATGGATGCGGGAATGAAGGTGTTCGACCGGGATCCTCCAGTCGAAACCCGCTATGACACGCTCTATATCCCCCGCATCCCGGGGCATTACGATGCCGAATACGGACTCTATGATCCCTACGGACGTCTGATCCAGACCGCCGGTCCGCGTCGTGGCTGGCCAAATGCCAGTCTGGGGCAAAATCAGAGCTGCTGTGTCAGCCCCTCATCGGCCTTCCCCACAGCACCCGACCTGCTCTATTTCTATGGTGGCAATATCACCAACCATTTTGGTCATTTCCTCACCGAAACCCTGCCGCGTTACTGGCTTGGGCGGCAGAGTTACCAAGGGTTGAGGATACTGGTCCATGCCGAGAAATCGCTTGAAGAACTCTTTTCCCTTACGTGGATAAGGGAGCTTTTCGACCTCCTCGGTTTGTGCCGCGACGACTTTGTGGTGTTCGACCGGCCCACGCGCCTGCGTGCGGTCATCGTTGCCGGTTCGGCCTTTGAGGAAAATCACTTTGCCCATCATGCGCTTGCGCGGTTCTGTAATGACCTTGGGGAACGCTATGGCGAGCAAGTGACGGACTCGGCTCCGCTCTATCTCACACGCTCGGGGTTCCAGAGCCAGATGCGCGTCATCCTGGGCGAAGATGAGGTTGCGACCCGGCTCCACCATGCAGGCTTTATGGTGATCTCACCGGAGGCCTTGTCGATCAGACAGCAGATCGGGTTGTTCTCATCCCATCGTCCGACAGCAGGATTTGTCGGGTCGGCTTTTCACAATAGCATTTTCTGCGCTCGACCCATCGGAGTTGCCCTGTGCTGCGATGGACTGGTGTCTTCCAACTATGTGCTCATGGATCAGGTCAATCGTGCCAGAATGGTCTATGCCCAGACCCCCGGTATCAGGACGGAAAAATTCGTCATTGGAGAGCCTGCTATCTACCGCCTCACCGATCCATCGAGGGTCGCGCGCCATTTCTGCGATCTGGTGCAGCAAGGCGCATGGGCTCAGGGAAAAAATGATGATCCCCCGACCAGGGTTGACCGCATGCCTGATCGGGCCTTGCGTACGGCTCATGACACCTGTCTTCAGATTGACCGGCAGACAGGGTTGCTGCGGCATGGATCCGGCGGCGGGACGCGTATCGAGAAGGTGCTTTTCAGTCTGGACGATCACGGCTGGGCAGCCCTGACGACGTCGACGGGAGATTGTCTGTCAGTGGAACAGAACACGCAGCAGGGGGCGGTAGTCTTTTTTCGCTACCAGCGCCTTGCACATGACAGGGTCGCCCTGAAAAACCATACCACCGGGCGGTTTCTGTGCGCCTTGCCCGATGGGCGTGTCTGCTGCGATCGTCTTGTGCCAGATGGATGGGAGCAGTTCACGCCAATCGTGCCCTGACCGAAGTCAGTTTGCGATCACGCGGTCAGTTCAGCAGATAAAAGGCGCAGGCCGAAATCGTGATTGTGACGGGCAGGGTCAGCAGCCATGCCAGGGCGATTTTCGCGAGCATACGCATATTGATGCCCGATCCGGCGGCAACCATCGTGCCTGCTACACCTGACGTGATGATATGTGTGGTTGAAACCGGCAATCCGGTATAGCCCGCTGAGGCAATGAGGCCAGCGCCGACAAGTTCGGAGGCAGCCCCCTGCGCGGGGGTCAGATGCTGCTTGCCTATGCCCTCTCCCAGCGTCTTGACGATGCGGCGGTACCCCACCATCGTGCCGACACCAAGACACAGGGCGCTGAGCACACGGACCCAGTAGGGCGCATATTCGACAGTCGGGCGAAGCGCCTTGGCAAGCCGGGTGCTCGTCTGTTTCTCCTGCGACGAGGAGGCCGGATTGGCACTCACATCCCGCAGTCCCGAGAGAATTTCATAGACGTCGCCGCGGATCTGGGCCGGTGTTGCGGGTGTGGTGACCATCTTCAGGCGGTCGATGGAGGCCAGTGCGTCCGGTTTGAAGCTGTAGCGGTCATATTGGGCGATCAGGGGCCTTGCCTCCTGCGCCATCTGGGCCAGAGCTGTGCGATCCGTCGGATGATCCGGGTTCATGGCATAAGTGGCGGGCATCAGGCCGATGATTGTCAGCATGATAAGCCCGATGCTCTTTTGTCCATCGTTGCTGCCATGCGAGAAGCTGACGGAAGTGCAGGTCAGGATCAGCAGCGCCCGGACAATCGGGTTTGGGCTCTCATCGGGTTTTGGGGGGGTGAAAAGGGCTGGCATCCGCACAGCGAAGCGAATGAGCAGATAGAGCAGTCCGGCCAGAAAAAAGCCGAGCAGAGGCGAGATGGCAAGCGCACGCAGGACCTTCCAGATCTGCCCCCAATCCACGCTATGACCCAGATCACGCGCATGCAGGAATGAATCCCCGATGGCGATGCCGATCAGCGCCCCGATCGTGCAATGCGAGGATGAGTTTGGGATCCCGAACCACCAGGTGCAGAGATTCCAGGCCAGTGCCGTGCCGAAAAGCGCCACCAGCATCGGCACCGCCGGGTTGCCATTGGGGGGTGTCAGCACATCGGGCGGGAGTAGTTCGACCAGTGCATACGCCACGGCAATGCCGCCCAGCAGCACACCCAGCAGGTTCATGAGCCCCGACCAGATGACAGCCACACGGGGCTTGAGCGAGTTGGTGTAGATCACCGTTGCAACCGCGTTGGCCGTATCATGAAAGCCATTGGCAAATTCGAAGATACAGACAAGCAGGAAGCAGATCGCGAGCATGATCAGCGATCCCGTGGAGGAAGGAGCAAAGTGAAGCATCGATCAGGAAGCCTTTGCAGCAGGATGCTCCCAATCTCTGTCAGCGTTGACGTTTGTGAAAGACTTTGACGCAGGGTTTCTCTGAAACTTCATGATTGCAGGGAAGAGGGGCGCGATCTCGCCAGAGTTCCAGCCTTTCCTCCACCAGGCAGCGCAGCCGCAGAGGATCTCCTGCCTGCGCCTGCGCCCATTCCGGGTTATGTCTCTCCGGCCAGCCGGGGGATATTATGCGAGGGTTTCTCTTGTTCTGTTGGCCGTATGGACCTGGTTTGCAGCTTTCAAGGGGATGAGATGGCTTTTCGGTCGCGCGATATCCGGGCGCCGTCTCACAAGGTCACCACGAGCTTGCACGCAGACACACCACGGCGCTGTTGTTCCATGGCTTCTGGAACGTGGCCAAGACCATGCCCGACAACATGGGCGGGCGGCATGGCTCTATAAGTATCCTGTGCGAGCGCTTTGGGCAGGTAAGTCTCGTAAATCATCGGCCCGACGTCGTTGTGGATCAGAGAGCCGGCCCAGATCATCCTGGTAGCTGCCCCAAGGCGGTAGGATCGAAGCGTCAGGGCAAGATTGCCCATGATCATTCTGGCGACGGAAGGCACCAGTTTGCGCCACCGTCCCTTTCCGGCGGGAACACTGTCGAACGATGTAGGCGGTGTGGCCTGAGCCACGAAGCGGCGACCTGTGCTCCGGGCAAGGATATCCATACAGGCCTTCGCCGATCCCTGGCCGATTGCGATGGCACCAGCCATCTTTCGCCCACGCAACGCCCCGATAATCGCGCGTTTGACGTCAGGGCTGTTATAATCGAACGCCTCGCTTGCACCGAGCGACCGGACATAGCCGAAATTATGAGGGCTGCATGTGGTGATGACCTCATAACCCGATGCACGGGCAAGCTGTATGGCGTTGCTGCCTACGCTGGTCGAACCACCCCAGACGAGCAGGGTCTCTCCGGTCGGGACCGGGTTGATCTGCGGTGCAGCGAGGCCAAGGAAGTCCTTCTGGTACATGCCACATGCTGCTGTGGACAGCCCCAAAGGAAGGACGGTCGCCTGTTCATAGGAGAGGTGCGCCGGTATGGGCGCGGTCATATGCGCGAGCAGCAGGACCTTTTCCTGAAAAGCCCCTTCGGCAGCCCGGTTGCGGCTTTTCTCAAGTCCCGCAGCCTGCCCGACTACGCGATCCCCCGGGGCGAAGCGCGTCACGCCTGCGCCAATCGCGAGAACCTCGCCAGCCACATCGGTACCCGGCACAGCGGGGTAGGTCAGATAGGACGTTATCACGTCGCCCATTGTCTGGATGTAGCGATCGAACGGATTGACCGCGACCGCATGGGCGCGAATGACGATCTCGCCCGGGCCCGGCGCAACAGCGGGCGCAGGACCCACAATCAGCCCACGACGACTGGCGGGCAGCCACAGGGCAGCATGTTCAACCATGAGGTGCGTCCTTTCAGATAGCGCTGAACATGATCTAGGCGTAATCGATATGGACCCTCCATGCTCGATGGTCGGTATTCCTGTCGCGATCGTCTGAGACTGATGGACCCTCTTTCCGATATCCTCACGCTGATGCGCCCGGGTGGCTATGGCTTTCGTGGTCTGGCAGCCGGGGGCGACTGGGCGCTGTCTTTTCCGGCAGCAGAGGGGCTGCGCTGCTTTGCAATCGAGGCGGGAAGCTGCTGGTTCCGCTTCGCGGGAGATGAAGCGCCTGTGCGCCTGCAGGAGGGTGATCTCGTGCTGATGGCTGCAAGGCGGGAGGTCTTTCTCTTTTCGTCTGCGGCGGTCCATCCTGTCGATGCCATAGCCCTCCTGACAAGCGTGCCGCCGGGCGCGCTGGCGACACTTAATGGGGGCGAGGCCTGTCGGGGTATCGGTGGATTTTTCGGGTTCGAAGGGGTGGCGCTCGATAGCCTGCTCGACGCCGTGCCACCGCTTTTGCATATCCATGCTGATGCCAGCAAGGCTGTGCTTCGCGATGGTATCCGGCGCCTTATGCGCGAACTTGGGACACCGCGCCCTGGTGGTGCGCTTCTTGCCAGCCATCTGGCTCAGGCGCTTCTGGTGGAAGCCTTGCGCGCCCATCTCGAAGAAGGCGCGGCGCGACAGGGGTGGCTCGCAGCGTTGGCTGTTCCGGCCATGAGCCGAGCGCTTGGCGCCATGCATGCAGATGTCGCCCGGCGCTGGACGCTGCGCGAACTCGCCGGTGTGGCGGGCATGTCCCGAGCAAGCTTTGCCGCGTATTTCCGGCGCGTTACGGGTGAAACGCCCATCGCTTATCTGACCCGCTGGCGCATGATGCTCGCAGCGGATCGAATCCGGCATTCGCCTCTCACACTGGGCGAGGTGGCTCTTTCGGTTGGCTATGAATCTGAGAGTGCGTTTGGCGCAGCGTTCAAGCGGGCAATGGGCCAATCGCCCCGTGCTTATGGCCGGGATGCGGGATCAGGACGCCCGAAAGAGAGCCGATGATTGTCTGACGGTGGGGAGGGCACTTCCGGCTCTGCATGGGAACGCGGATAGCTCACGTTCATCCGATCAGGAGCGGGTCATATGGCCGAGGGAAAGACACTGCCTCGGGCCTTGAGGGCACGGTTGGGCCCATGAACTGCCGGGGGGCATGGTGGCCCCCCGGTGGAAAATTCAGCGTCCGAGTTTACGCAGCTTCTCGCCGCTCATCAGGCGCTTTTCAATCACTTCAAGCGACATACCCTTCGTCTCGGGCACAAAGGCGAAAGTAAGCACGATGAAGGAGGCATTGAGTCCGGCGAACAGCCAGAATGTGCCGGAGGTGCCGAACGTGTTCATGAGCGTCAGGAAGCTCGCACCCACAACCATGTTGGTAATCCAGTTGGTGAGTGTCGAAAGCGAGATACCCAGATTACGCCCCTGCATCGGCTGGATTTCGGAGCAGAGCACCCACATGAGCGGACCTGCTGACATCGCAAAACCCGTGCAGAACAGCAGCAGCAGGAAAATGGCGATGAATTTCGATGTTTCACCGGACATGTCGGTGTTGAGCAGCACGGCAAGCGCAGCCATACCCAGCGCCATGACGGAAAAGCCGATATAGAGAATGGGCTTGCGGCCCCATTTATCGACGAGACCAACTGCGATGAACGTCGCGAGCATGTTCACCAGACCGATAATGGCCGTGCACCACATCTGCGATGTGGCATCGAATCCGGCGCTCGAGAGGATCTTTGGCGCGTAATACATGATGATATTGATGCCGGCGAGCTGCTGCATGGCCTGCAGCATGATGCCGAGTGCGATCGAGCGACGGAAATTCGAATTCGTCTTGAGCAGTTCAAAGCCGTGCTGCTTGATTTCAAGCTGCTCGCGAATGGCCTTGATTTCCTTCGCGGCCTCAAGCGGGTCTTCACGCAGGGAGAGCAGCACTTCCCGCGCCTCCTTGTGGCGTCCCTGCATGATCAGCCAGCGCGGGCTGTAGGGCAGGAAAAGCACGCCGATCAGGAAGAGACCAGCCGGGATGGCAGCCACACCGAACATCCAGCGCCAGTTGCCGCTGTAGGAGAAATAGGTGTTGGACAGGAAGGCGAGGAAAATACCGACTGTCACCATCAGCTGATAGGTCGATACCATTGCACCACGTGTTGCCTCACTGGCGATTTCCGACAGGTAGAGCGGCGCAGTGAAAGCCGAAATGCCGACAGCCAGCCCCATGACCACGCGAAAGGTGATCATGGAGGGAATGGACCAGCTCAGCGCACAACCGATGGAGCCGATGACGAAAATCGACGCACCCGCGATCAGCGAGCGCTTGCGGCCGAGCGCATGAGACATCCAGCCCGCCGCAAGCGCGCCTACGGCGGCACCCGCCATCATGGAGCTCACCACCCATTCCTGAGCAAGAGTTGAGGCATTGAATTGCTTGGCGAAGAAATCGAGCGCACCGGCAACCACGCCGATATCAAGACCTGACATCAAACCCGCAAGCGCGGCCAGTACTCCGATTACGATGATCTTGAACTTGGTTGCATCGAAAACCGATGCCAGCACGCCATCTGAGTTTCCGGCATCTGTATCTATCGCCATCTTTCGGTCTTATCCTTTACCGGCGGCACGCAGTGTGCCGACTTCTCGTCCATTCCAGTTTCTCATGACCTGATGCGACAATCCGGCGAGCACCTCGCGGTCCTGGTCAGACCAGTGCGCGTCCTTCAGGTCGAGCAGAAGGGCGGCAAGCGCCACTTCGGCTGCCCGGTTTGCCCCGTCATCGGTCTTGATCGCAATTCCCAGCCCCAGCTCGGGCAGAGACGCGACCATGACCCCTTCTGCACCCATCTTGCAGAAGATCCGGTTACCGAAATGCGTCATCAATGTCGTATCGAAACGTCCGCTCCCTGCCACCATGAAGGGATTGGACGCGACTGCTGAACGCAGGCGTGACGCTGCCGACGCATCGCTTTGTGAAAAATTTTTGCCTGTGCCAAATCGGGCAAAACCCGTGGCCAGTGCCGCCAGCGGAACGGCGTAGGTTGGCATTGAACACCCATCCAGCCCGCGGTTTTGGTCGTTATGCGGGGTCGAGGTCGCCATGACGAGCGCCTCGGTTACCTGACGCTGCGCCGCGTGGGACGGATCGATATACCCCTTCGGATCGAGCGACTGGTCAATGGCGAGGCAGATCAGCCCGGCATGTTTGCCAGAGCAGTTGTTGTGCAGCGCATTTGGCACGCTGCCCGAGGCCGCAAGGGCCTGAGCTGCCTTGTCATAGGTGGGCCAGTGCGCCCCACATTCCAGACAGGTCAGACCCTGACCCGCCTTGCCGAGCATGGCAGCCGCCGTCTCGGCATGGCGGGGCTCGCCATTATGCGAGGCACAGGCCAAAGCAAGCTCGGCGTCAGTCAGGCCAAGACGATCGGCCGCGCCCGTAGCGACAAGCGGAAGGGCCAGCAGGGCCTTGACCGTCGAGCGTGGAAAGACGGGTTTGTCGATGGCACCCAGACCATGAACGACGCGACCGGCATCATCCATGACAGCGATGCGCCCGAGGTGACGTGATTCAACGCGGCCGCCGCGTGTGACTTCGGCGATAGCGATATCGTCCATGACGGTTTCCTTGAAAGCTGGAAGGGCCCGGACTCAGCCGAGCGGTATCTGTCTCGATAGCAGATAGCAGGATGCGCCCAGACGCGCACTCATGTCGGGGTCATTTTCGAGCCATGGCGCAACATGGGCCTGACGAACACGCAGAAGAACAACTTGTTCCCCATCTCCTGTTTGCGCGTGGTCGATCAGCAACGCCAGAACGGCGGGGCGGGCGCATAGCAGGAGGGGGTAGCGCGCATCGAGGGGAAGCCCGTCCTGAAGCAATGCCTCGCCAGCTTCAGCGCTCGTCAGGCAGTAAAGCCAGCCATCGTCTTTCTCCCGGTCGGAAAAGGCCCTTGTCGTGACCAGCAGGAGGGGAGCCTCCTCGGGGTCGAGACGGGTGCGTCTGACGGGCGGTACATAATCGAAAAGGTCGGGCTGGGTGCTGTCAGGGGACACCAGGCCGGGTGGCGTCCTGCGTGTGTGGCGAGCGGCAGGGCGCGAGCGGCTTTCGCCATCGGTAAAGGGGAGCTTTCCCGAGGAGGCCATCAGAAGCGGCTTTGACCGATCAGCCTTTCTGACACGTTGCGCACAGCCCTTCGATCTCGACCGTGGACTGGTGCGGCCTGAATCCGATCTTTGCGGCAGCACGAGCAATGGCGTGGGAGATCTCGCTATCTTCAACCTCGCTCACCGTGCCGCAGCCACTACAGATCAGAAACTGGGCGCGATGGCCACACCCGTGACCATGATGACACTCCAGACGATGCGCGCAGCCAATGAAGGCGCTCATACGCTCGATACGATGGATCAGCCCTTGCGCGAGCAGGAAGTCGAGTGCCCGATAGACAGTGGGTGGGGCGGCATTGCGCTGATACTGCCTGAGATGGTCGAGTATCTCATAGGCGCCTACCGGCTTGCTGCTTTCCAGAATAAGGCCGAGCACCAGCCGTCTGGTTTCGGTGAGGCGGCTGGCACGCGTCGCGCAGAAAGACGCTGCACGGTCCAGAAGGGCCTGTGTGTCTGCCGAAAACGCGGGCTGATCTGTCGTTGCCGTAAGGGTGAGCATCTGGAAATTCCTTTTCCGGCTTGTCCTGACCAGAGTTCCGCCTCTATATCGCGTATCCCAGTCGTTATAATATAACTAAAGGCGACTTTTTTGCGCCAGCTTCTGCTCATCATACTCTGTGCCCTCGCCCTGCACGGCCTTGCCGGAACCAGCCGGGCGCAGTCTGCTGCCGGTACGCCGGTCGCAACGCAGCCGCCCAAGGCCCGGATTTTCTGTGCCGAAGCGCTCTGGTGCGATCTCGCCACAGGGCTGGGGGGGAATTCTGTCAGCCCTGCCAGTGTCCTGACCTCACCGCGCATCGACCCGCATGATTTTCAGGTCACGCCTGATATGGCGCTTACTCTGGCGCAATCCAGTCTCGTAGTGATGACGGGCGGCCATTATGATGACTGGATGACCCCACTGCTGGATGCGCAGCCCAATGCGGCGCGTCGTGTCATATCGGCATTCGATCTTGCCGGGCTGAAGCCGGGTGACAACCCGCATCTCTTCGATGACCCCGAGGCTGTCGGCCGGGTGGTGGATGCCCTTGCCCGTGACCTTGCGGCGCTGCTTCCCCACAAGGCAGACGATATTGCCGCCGCACAGGCGCGGTTTCACCAGATGCTCGATGGCTTCAATGCCCGGCTGAAAATCTTGCGTCCCCGCACGCAGGGCATGAAGATTGCTGTTACCGAGCCCGTTGGGGGACCTCTTTTTGCTGCGCTTGGTCTGGAGATTATCGATCCGGACTTTGCGCTGGCGGTCATGAATCATGTCGATCCTGCGCCGCGCGATGTGGCGCGGCTGGAAGAGGCCCTCCAGCAGAAGGCCGTCAAGGCGCTTGTCATCAACCCGGCGGTCGAAACGCCGTCCATCTCACGCCTGATCGCGCTGGCCCATCGCTCCGGTATTGCTGTCGTGGCCTTTGACGAATTTCCTGCCCCCCCTTTGCTGTGGCAGGACTGGATGACCGGAAGGCTCAACCGGCTTGCAGCTGCGCTGGACATTCGTAATTGATTGGCCATGACTGATCTGCCCGATGCCCTGACCCTGCATGATGTGACCCTGGCCCATGGCAGCCGGGTCCTGTTTGCGCAGGCAAATCTTACCTTGCCGGCCGGAAGCTTCACCGTGCTGGACGGGGCGAACGGTCATGGCAAGACGACATTGCTGCGCGCGTTACTTGGCCTGCACCGCCCTCAGCAGGGGCGAATTGGAGTGCTGGGTCGCAATCCTGCCGCCATAAGGGGGCAGATCGGTTACATGCCTCAGGATCGTCGTCTGCCAGCACCGCAGATGACCGGCCATGCGCTATTGGCGGCCTCATGGCGGGGAGCCTCTTTCGGCCTGCCGGGCTGGGGCGGGAAACTGAATGCCCGTATCGGGGCTGCTTTGACTCTCACAGGAGCCGAGGCCCTGGCCCGGCAACCGCTCAGCCAGCTTTCAGGTGGGGAGCGGCAACGGCTTTTCCTTGCCGAGGCCCTGCTGGATGGTCCGTCCTTTCTTGTTCTGGATGAACCATTGAGCGGTATGGATACGCAATGGCAGACGCGGATTTTATCGATGCTGCATGAACGATGCCGCGAAACCGGCATGTCGGTTCTGATGTCCTGCCACGGGCTCGACGCCGTCCGGCCCTTTGCCGATCATCTGCTCCGGATCAGTGGTCAGAAACTGGAGCTTCATGATGCTGCATTATGAGTTCATGCAGAATGCCTTCATGGCGTCGGGTGTCGTGGCAGTTCTGTGCGGTCTGGTCGGGTGGTTTCTGGTGTTGCGCGGCCAGAGTTTTGCGGGGCATGCGCTCTCGCATATCGGCTTTGCAGGGGCCACTGGTGCCGTACTCATCGGCATGACGCCTTTGACAGGCATGGTGCTCTCTGCTCTGGCGGCAGGGCTGGTGCTCGGCTGGGAGCCGCAGGGCGATCTGCGTGCCAATGCGGCGAGCGCCAGTCAGCGGGACAGTGTGATCGGTCTTGTACTGGCTGCCAGCCTCGGGCTTGGTCTGCTGTTCCTGCAAATGGCCCATACCCCTGCCAGCAGCACCACGGCTCTGCTTTTTGGCAATGTGCTTGGTGTGGACCGGGCGACCCTGCGTATGTTGCTGGCGCTTGGGGGTGTGTCTCTGGCCGGGCTTTGCGTGCTGGGTCGGCCCTTGCTGTTTGCCAGCCTCGACCCCGACCTCGCAGCAGCCAGCGGCGTGCGCCTGCGCGTCGTGGCCTGCGGCTTCATGATGCTGGTAGCGCTGGCTACTGCCATAGGCTCGCGCACGATCGGAATTCTGCTGGTGTTCAGCCTGCTGGTCGGGCCCGCCTCATGCACCCTGCGCCTTGGTCTCTCACCTTGGGCAGGGCTATTGGTTTCCGCACTTCTGGCCCTGGCCCTGTCCTGGGGCGGCCTTGTCGTGGCCTGGTATACCGGGGTGCCGGTCTCGTTCTGCATCAGTGCGGGGGCAGCGCTTTGCTATCTGCTGGCGCGGGCGATCGCCAGCCGCGGGCTTATCGCAGCTGCGCGTTCATGATCCGGGCTGTACCGCAGAGGCAATCTGGGCAAGGTGACCAGGGTCGGGAGAGACTCGTCGTCCAAGACCGGATTTTCCACCTGTTATCGTAATGAATCGGACTATCACCCGGCTGTAGACGATCTGACTCTGGCGATCAGTCCAGGTGCCAGTCGAGCACCATGATACCCACCACGAACACCGCAAGCACAATATGCATGATGATCAGTTCACGCATATTGATTGTGGGTACATCCGGTTTGGGCTTGTGCGGCTTTGCCATGAATGGCTCCTTGTTGTTTTTTGCGCGCCAATCTTAAACCAGTTTGCTGGTCTTCAGTTATATCGTCATGAAAAATAATTCAGAGACAACTGACGCCGGGACGATTCCTCATGACGAACATCCGATCGAGGTCTCTCCCTATGCACGTTATATCCTGATTCTGGCGGCCGTGGTCGCTGCAATCTGTGGTGGTCTGTATGGCTACGATACCGGGATTATTTCCGGTGCGCTGCTGCTCATCTCCGATGATTTTCATCTCAGCAGTACCATGCAGGAAATGGTGGCTTCGGCGATTCTGGCAGGCGCCATTCTCGGCGCTCTGGCAGCCGGGTCCTTTTCCGAGAAATACGGACGACGCGCCTGCGTAACGCTGGTCAGCGGCGTGTTCGTGCTCGGGGCGCTGGCCTGCGCCTTTTCGCCTGATGTCTGGCTGCTGATCGTTTCACGCGTGTTCCTCGGCTTCGCCGTGGGCGGGTCCACGCAGGTTGTGCCGATGTATATTTCGGAGCTTGCACCGGCGGAGAAGCGCGGCACACTGGTCACGATGTTCAATGTGGCCATCGGGCTTGGCATCCTTCTGGCCAACATCATCGGCTATACCGAGCGTGAGGCATGGGGCTGGCGCCCGATGGTGGGCCTTGCCGCCGTGCCTGCTGCCATTGTCTTTGTCTCCATGTTCTTCATGCCCAAGAGCCCGCGCTGGACTGCTGAAAATGAAGGCATGAAGCGCGCTATCATCGAGCTCGGGCGCATCCGTACATCGAAAAAGGTGATCCGCAAGGAAGTGCGTGAGATGCGCGAGAACGCGGAATCTGCCGATCCGCGCAATCGTGGCTGGAAGGGACTGTTCCGGCCCTGGGTGCGTCCGGCCCTTGTTGCTGCTCTGGGCGTAGCCTTTTTCACCCAGTGCGGCGGTCTGGAAATGATGATCTATTATGCGCCGACCTTTCTGCGCGATGCCGGATTCGGCGCCTCATCGGCGCTTATGGCCTCGCTGGGTGTGGCCATCACCTATTGCATCATGACCTTCATTGGCTGTCTGATCGTCGACCGGGTGGGCCGTCGTCGTCTCATGCTGATCATGGGGCCGGGTTCCATTGTCAGTCTGATTGGTCTTGGCATCGTATTTGCCATGCATCCTGCCGCAGGCAGCGTGGGCTCCTATCTGGTGATCGTGTTCCTGCTGCTGTTCATGGCGTTCAATTCGGGCGGCATCCAGGTCTGTGGCTGGCTGCTTGGCGCCGAGATGTTCCCGCTTTCCATGCGTGGCCAAGCCACCAGCCTCCACGCTGCAACGCTCTGGGGCTCTGACCTGCTGGTGACGGGCACGGCGCTGACGCTGGTGCAGCTCATCACACTGGGTGGCACCATGTGGTTCTATGCAGCGGTCAATCTGGCCTCTGTAGTGTTCATCTTCTTCTTCGTACCCGAAACAGCCGGCGCCACGCTCGAGGATATCGAACTCGCCCTGCACGAAAAGCGCTTTCGCCCCAGCAAGGGGCAGACACGCATCGTTTCTGAGGACGTTCAGGAAGAGGCCGCCGCCTGAGCCATACAGCTTCAGGAGGGTAGTTCGCATGACGACGGGGGTGGCCTTTCAGGGAGGGGCCACCCCTTTTTCGTGAAACTGGCATTGCGCCGCAGAAATCGCTAAAAGCGGGCTCTAAATGACGATTGCCCATTCGACCGCAACGCCTGCACGCCAGGGAAATCCATGCGGATCGGGCGAGAAGTAGGATCAAGATGAGCTGGCTGACCGAATACGTTCGACCGAAAATCCGTGGCCTTCTGCAGCGCGAAGTGCCGGAGAACCTGTGGACCAGCTGTGAGTCCTGCTCGCAGATGATCCTGATCAAGGATCTCGAGAAGGCCCAGCGCGTCTGCCCCCATTGCGGCCATCATGGCAAGGCGCTGGCCAATGAGCGCCTTCAGTGGACCTTCGATGACGGCAAATACACCAAGATCGAGCTGCCCAAGGTTCCCAGCGATCCGCTCGGCTTTCGTGACCAGAAGAAATATGCCGACCGCCTGAAGGACGCCAAGACCAAGACCCATCTTGATGAGTCGCTGGCCGTGGCTCACGGCAAGATCGGTGGTCATGATGCCGTTGTGGCCGTCATGGCCTATGAATTCATGGCAGGCACCATGGGCACGGCTCTTGGCGAAGCCTTCATCGCGGCCTGCCGTCTGGCCGTGCTGCAGAAGGCGGCACTGGTGATCTACACCGCCTCGGGTGGTGCCCGCATGCAGGAGGGCGTTCTGTCGCTCATGCAGATGCCGCGCACGACCATTGGCGTCGAGATGCTCAAGGATGCCGGTCTGCCCTATATCGTTGTGCTGACCAACCCGACGACGGGCGGTGTCTCGGCTTCATTCGCCATGCTGGGCGATGTGCAGATTGCCGAACCTGAGGCGCTGATTGCCTTTACCGGCCCTCGCGTCATTCAGGATACGGTGCGCGAGAAGCTGCCCGAGGGCTTCCAGCGTTCCGAGTATCTGCGTGACCACGGCATGGTGGACATGGTTGTGGCGCGTCCCGAGCTTCAGACCATGCTTGGCCGTCTGATTGGCATGATGATGAACAAGCCTGCTGCTGCTTCTGAAGCAGCCTGACGGGCTCTGCTCCCTGCTGGCCCCGTCCTGCGCAACAGGGCGGGGTTTTTCTTTCGCTCCCACACGGATTGACCCATGACGACCCAAGCCGCCCCGGCCAGACTCAGCGATGAATATGAGGGCCGGACCGGTGTCGTGCTGGCCCGTGTGCAGGCGCTTTATCCCAAGCTGATCGATCTCTCCCTCACCCGGCTGCATGCCCTGCTCGACAAGCTGGGCAACCCTGAACGTGCGCTACCGCCTGTCATTCATGTGGCGGGGACGAATGGCAAGGGCAGTACCTGCGCCACCTTGCGCGCCATTGCCGAAGAGGCCGGACTGCGCGTTCATGTCATGACCAGCCCGCATCTGGTGGACGTGACGGAGCGGTTTCGCGTCGCGGGCACACTGGTGACTGAAGAGGCGCTGGTCGCGACACTCGAGGAAATCGAGCGCATCAATAATGGCGCGCCTATTACCGTGTTCGAGGTTCTGACGGCTGCGGGTCTGCTGCTGTTTGCACGAACACCTGCGGATCTGACGATTCTCGAAGTTGGTCTGGGCGGTCGGCTGGATGCGACCAATGTTGTTGCGCGCCCGATCGTGTGTGTGATCACGCCGGTCGATCTCGACCATCAGGCCTTTCTGGGTGAAACACTCGGCCTGATTGCTGCCGAGAAGGCTGGTATCATCAAGCCGGGTGTGCCGGTTGTATGCGCTCTCCAGCATGATGAGGCACGACAGGTGATCGAGGCCCAGGCCGCGTCCTGCAAGGCCCCGCTGTGGGAGGTTGGACGCGATGTAACCTGCGATCGTAATCCTGATGGCACCCTGACCTATCAGGATCCGCTCGGGGTGCTGTCACTGCCGACACCGGGGCTGAAGGGTGTGCATCAGGTCGCGAATGCCACTCTGGCCGTGGCCGCCCTGCGGGCCAGTGGCTTCCCCCTGCCTGACCGGGCCTGGGCCGGAATCGCCCATACGCAATGGCCCGCCCGATTGCAGCGTCTGGAAGGCAGGCTTGCCGCCCTTTTGCCCGCGGGGTGGGAATTATGGCTTGATGGCGGTCATAATCCCAATGCTGGCGAAGCGCTCTCGGCCACGTTGGCCGACTGGTCCGACCGTCCGCTGCATGTCATTGTAGGCATGAAGCAGAGCAAGGATACTGCGGGTTTTCTCCGACCCGTACAGCGTCATGCGACGACACTCCATGCCGTGGCAGAAGAGGGCCAGCACCTTGCTTTGCCCGTCGAAGCCATCATCGAGGCCTCAGATGGTCATGCTGTTGCCGGGCCGACAATCGCAGCGGTCCTCCCCCGCTTCGAAGGGCCTCCATCACGGGTGCTGATCTGTGGCAGTCTCTATCTGGCAGGCGTGGTTCTGAGGCAGGATGGCACATTGCCTCGCTGAGATGTGTTCAGCGTCTGATCGCAGGGTAATGAGAGTATGGTGCTGCAAAATGAACTGTTGCGCCTCTATTGATTAGGACAAAGTTTTATCGCGATGCATCAGACTCAATGGTCATTGTATCTACTCGTCTAATAAAAACGAAAAAGAACAGGATGACGAATAATGAGTGCCAGCAGGTGCTCGTATATTTTATGGCAATGATCAGGTAGAGCCATATCCACCCTGCCTCAGGGGCGACGAATGCAAGCGAGGCGCGCAAGGGCGGAATGGAGGAGTGAGAGATGCGTTACCTCGTAACCGGCGGGGCTGGGTTTGTAGGCAGCCATGCCGTGCTTGGCTTGCTGGATGCCGGGCACGAGGTCGTTGTTGTCGATAATCTCAGCACAGGCCATCTGGCGGCCGTGCCATCAGGTGTGGCGCTTCATCAGATCGATATGATGGATGCGCAGGCTCTGGACGCGGTAGTTGGCAGTCAGGATTTCGATGCGGCCCTGCATTTTGCGGCAATCTCACTCGTCGGTGAGAGCATGGCCGACCCTCTGCGCTACTTCGAGCAGAACTATATCTCGTCCCTCAACCTCATTCGCGCGCTGGTCAGGCATGATGTGCGCAAGCTTGTATTCTCCTCGACGGCTGCGCTTTTTGGCGGTCCTGAGCGTGATGCCCCGATACCGGAAAATGCGCCGGTCGATCCCGGCTCCCCCTATGGGGAGAGCAAATACATGATCGAGCGGGTCCTGCACTGGGCTGACCGCATTCACGGTTTGCGTAGCGCCTGCCTGCGCTATTTCAATGCAGCTGGCGCCGATGTTCTGGGCCGCGCCGGGGAAGACCATCGGCCCGAAACGCATCTTGTGCCAATTGCCATCGACGCTGCCCTGGGGCGTCGCCCGCAACTGAGCGTTTTCGGTACCGACTATCCAACCCGTGATGGCACATGCGTGCGCGATTACCTGCACGTTGGCGATCTCTCGACCGCCTATGAATGTGCGCTCGCCAGCATCGATGATCGCAGCGTGCGCTACAACATCGGAAGTGGGCGCGGATTCTCCAATATCGAAGTCATCCGCGCCGTCGAGCGCGTCAGTGGTCGCAAGCTGCCATGGGACGCGGCACCGCGACGCGGGGGTGATCCGGCGACACTGATCGCCGACTCAGGCAGTTTCCGCACAGAGACAGGATGGGCACCGCGGCTGTCGGATCTCGACACGATTGTCGAGACCGCCTTTCGCTGGCGCGAGGCGCATCCCCAAGGCTATTGCAGGGTATGACAAGCCCCGGATGCGCCTTCGTCAGAACGCCTGGGCGACGCTGAAAGCGGGTCGGGGTACGTAACGGCCTTTGCCGCGTATGGCGCGAAGGGTTCCATCATCCCAGACGACCTCGCCCTGGCTGATGGTTTTTCTCGCAAGGCCGGTGACGGTCATGCCTTCATAAAGCGTGTAATCGACGTTCTGATGCAGGGTGGCGGCAGAGAATGTGCGTGAGGCGGTTGGGTCCCACAACACCAGATCGGCATCTGCCCCCGGTGCAATACAGCCTTTTCTGGGGAAGATATTGAAGATACGCGCCGTGTTGGTCGACGTGATGGCTACGAACTGCTCGGGTGTCAGGCGGCCACTGACAACCCCGTGATGCCACAGTACGCTCATGCGTTCCTCGATCCCCGGCACGCCATTGGGGATTTTCGTGAAATCATCGCGGCCACGTTCCTTCTGGTCACGACAGAAGCAGCAATGATCCGTGGCGGTTGTCTGTAGCTGCCCCGAAACCAGCCCGCCCCACAGGGCCTGCTGATGGGATCTGGCGCGAAAGGGCGGGCTCATGACATGGCGGGCAGCGGAGAGCCAGTCCTCATTATGATAGACGCTCTCATCGAAAACGAGATGCTGCGGAAGTACCTCGCCATAGACCTTCATGCCCTTGAGACGGGCTGCAGCGATGGCTTCCGTGGCCTCGCGGGTCGAGACATGCACGATATAAAGCGGTGTGTTCTGAAGCGTCGCCAGGGCAATGGCGCGTTGGGCTGCCTCGCCTTCGACCTCGGCGGGGCGTGACAGAGGATGGGCGTGGGGGCCGATCTCGCCCGCGGCGAGAAGCTGCGCCTGAAGGAATGACACGGCGTCACCGTTTTCAGCGTGGACGGTGCAAAGGGCGCCCAGCGCGCCAGCACGGCTCATGGAGCGCAGAAAGACGGTATCGTCGATCATCAGGGCGTTTTTATAAGCCATGAAGTGCTTGAAGGAGTTGACGCCGCCTTCCTGCACCAGACGACCCATATCCTCGTGTACCTGTTCGTCCCAATGCGTGACCGCGACATGGAATCCGTAATCGGCGGCGGCTTTCTCGGCCTTGCATCGCCAGTCCTGCCACGCCTCGAACAAGCGCTGCCCGGCTGCGGGTATGACAAAATCAATGATGCTTGTCGTTCCGCCCGCCAGCCCTGCCGCCGTGCCGGTGTAGAAATCGTCGCTCGCGGTCGTACCCATGAACGGCATTTCCATATGGGTATGGGGGTCGATTCCACCCGGCATGACCAGCAGACCAGTGGCATCGACCAGTGTGCAGTCTGTTGGCTGTTCCAGATCGGGACCTATGGCGGCAATCCGGCCTTCATCGTCACACAGGACATCACCGCGCATACTGCGCTCGGCTGTGACGATCGTTCCACCCTTGATGAGCAGCATGACACTGTTCTCCTGTGAGAAAGCCCGGATAAAAGAACCAGCCATAATATCGTTGTAATACCGAAATCATAAGACTAGCCTGACCAGATGGTCAATCTATTGCTGGCACGCCGGGCGTCCAGCATGGATCATGCAGGATGGCCATGCCGTGAGGGTCGTGACAAGCTCGGCAGAGCGGGGCAGTCATGACAGGGTGATCATGACGGGACGACCGGAAAGGATGGCGATGACGCAGGCACACGTGAACATGCTCTCTGGGCCGTTATCGAATGAGGATCTCGCTCCCGTGTCGGAGCGGCACTGGGCCTGGAAAGACTACCTGTTCCTGTGGATGTCCAACGTTCACAGTGTTGCGGGTTACATGACCATTGGCAGCTTTTTCACCATGGGGCTGCCGGTCAGTGCTGTGCTGTCCGGGCTTCTGACGGCGGTAATCATCGTGCATGTGCTGTGCAATCTGGTGGCGGTCCCCAGCCTGCGCGCTGGCGTGCCGTTTCCGGTGGTCATACGGGGAGCCTTCGGTGTGTATGGCGCGGTCGTTCCCGCGCTGGTGCGTGGCGTCATTGCGGTGGGCTGGTACGGCATACAGACCTGGCTGGCCTCGAATGCGATCGTTCTGTTCATCCTGCACATGGACCCCGGTGTGATGGGCTATGCGGATTCGCATCTGCACGGTGCTCTGGGGCTGTCCCTGCTGGGCTGGGGTGCCTTCCTTTTTGTCTGGCTGTTGCAGATTGCCGTATTCTGGCGAGGGATGGAGTCCATCAGGCACTTCATCGACTGGGCAGGGCCTGCCATTTATATTGTCATTCTCGGGCTCGATATCGCGCTTTTATGGCGCACACACGGTGCCTTCCATCTCTCGGTTCTGGCCCAGTCGGTCGTCAGCTGGCCGGTCGCCCTTGCCGGGGCTTTCAGCGTGGCCTCCCTGACATTGGCCTATTTCTCGCCGATCATTCTCAATTTTGGTGATTTTGCTCGTTACGGCACGAGCATGTCTGATGTGCGTCGGGGCAATTTCTGGGGATTACCTGTCAATTTCATGGCGTTTGTCATGCTGGTCCTGACCACACTCGTTCTGGCGCGTTCTGCACTGGGGCGGCTGATCCTCGATCCGGCCGGAACCATCATGATGTTCGACAGCCCGACCATCATGCTTGTCGGGACGATCACCCTTGTCTCCGCCACGATCGGGATCAATATCTCGGCCAATTTCGTCTCGGCCGCGTTCGATTTCTCCAATATTGCCCCTGCCAGCATCTCATGGCGCAAAGGGGGGCTGATTGCCTCGATCGGGGCGATCCTGCTGACACCGTGGAATCTCTACGCTCATCCCGAGCTTATTCATCTGACACTCGATATTCTCGGACTGTTCATTGCACCAGTTACGGGCATCCTGCTGGTCGATTATTATCACGTGAAAAAAGCCAGTCTCGATCTGCCTGGTCTTTATTCCACCGCGCCTGATGGCCCGTACTGGTACCGGGGCGGCGTCAATCGGCGTGCTGTTCTGGCATTGGCGCTATCAGTGGTGCTGGGGCTCATGGTGGTCTTCGTCCCCGCCCTGAATGGTGCGCAGAATTACGCCTGGGTGATCGGGCTTGTGACCGGCGGCGTGTTTCACTTCGGCCTTTCGGGCCTCAGCCCGCGCGGGGGAAGAGCGGCCTCACAAGAATCATGAAGGTTTCGAGCGCGGTATCATAATCGCGCTCACCCAGAGGGGCCGTGTCGAGCAGGGCCTCGAACTGGACCTGCATATCCGCATAGGCCTGTGTTCCGGACCAGAGCAGGCACAGGAAATGCGTGGGGTCTATGGGGGTCATGAGCCTCCGTGACTGCCAGTCGAGAAAGATCGCGGCATGGCGGTCTACATGGGCGCGGAGCACGTCCTTCAGAAAGCCTTCGAGCCGCTGCCCTCCTGAAAGCAGTTCCTGAGCGAAAAGCCGCGACCCTTCCGGCCGGGTGCGTGAAAACGCGATCTTGGCGCGCAGATAGCCTTCCATGCCGTCAATCGGGTCACGATCGGCGCTGAGCCAGTGATCGGCATCATCCAGCCAGACATCGAGAAGCCTTTTGAGCGTCGCGTTGTACAGCTCCTCCTTGGAGCCGAAATAATAGAGGATATTGGCCTTGGGGATGTCGCACAGCGCAGCAATCTCTTCCAGACGCGTGCCATTCAGGCCTCGCGTCCCGAAGGTCGTCTCTGCGGCATTGAGGATCTGGGGCAGCATGGCCTGGCGCGGGGCACTGGGTCTTCTGGGCTTCTTGATTGTGTCGGCGTCAGGTGACGCTTTTGCCCTGAAGTCACGAGGGGCGAGGTCACTGCCTGCGCTGTCATGGTGACCAGAGGCGAGGTGATCCTTACGGGGCAGGATCCTTCCGGCGAGGGGCACAGTGTTATCGGTCACTCGTCCTGTCTCCTGCTTTTTCAGCCGTCGGGATCCTGTCTTGCGGGCTCACCTGGCCTCAAAAGACCTTGTCGGCGCGCAGCAGGGCGCCCAACAGCACATTGGCACCGGCTTCGGCCTCGCCTTCGGTAATGCTTTCGGCTTCGTTATGGCTCAACCCGTCACGACAGGGGACGAAAATCATGGCGGTTGGGGTCACGCGCGCCATATAGGCGGCATCATGGCCGGGGCCGGACACAATTTCCATTGCCTCGAATCCGGCATCACGCGCGGCGTCAGACACCATGTCGATGCAGCGTCGGTCGAACGGGACGGCAGGGGCATCCCAGATCTGGCGCAGGGCAAGTTCCACCCCGGCCTGCTCGGCAAGATTGGTGAGAGCCTGCTTCATTTCCTGCTCCATCACGGCAAGCGTCGCATCCTCCGGATGGCGCAGATCGATGGTGAAGAAGGTTTCTCCCGGCACGACGTTATGGCTGTTCGGCCGGTTCTCGATCAGGCCGACAGTGCCAAGACCCTTGGGTGCATGAGCTAAGGCGACATCCGATACGGCACTGATCATGCGTGCAGCCGCCAGAAGCGTGTCGGCGCGCATGGTCATGGGGGTTGAGCCCGCATGGGCATCGCGGCCTGTCACCGTGACCTCATACCAGCGCATCCCCTGCACGCCGGTCACAGCGCCGATAACACGATTTTCGACCTCGAGGATCGGCCCCTGCTCGATATGAAGTTCGAAATAGGCGGCGACCGGGTGATCGCCGCATTGCTGCGTGCCACGGTAACCAATCGCTTCCAGCGCGTCGCCAAAACGTTCGCCGGCACGGTCACGCTTGTCGAGAATTTCCTCCTCCGTGAACACGCCTGCAAACGCGCCGGAGCACATCATGGGGGGAGAAAACCGCGAGCCTTCTTCATTGGTCCAGTTGATAAGCTCGACGGGGTGACGCAACACATGCCCGGCTTCGCGCAATGCACGCAGCACGGCCAGGCCGCCCAGCACACCCAGAATTCCATCGAACTTGCCGCCTGTGGGCTGGGTGTCGAGATGGCTCCCCATGGTCAGGGGCGGAAGGCTGCTATCCTGCCCCTCAAGACGGGCGAACATGTTACCCAGTCGATCGACCGTAACCGTGCAGCCGAGCGCCGTGCAGGTGGCCGCAAACCAGTCACGTACCTGACGGTCCTCTTCCGTCAGGGTCAGGCGCTTGATTCCCCCCTTGGCGGTCCCGCCAAAACGCGCAGTTTCCATGAGATCGGCCCAGAGGGCGCGGCCATCGATACGGATATTGCTCATGCGGCGGGAGATCCTTTCAGGCGGAGAGACGATGCGGATTGGAGGGATGGTCAAGCCAAGTCATCTCGCCGTCAACAGGCTGCGGTGTCATGGTGATGCAATCATCCACCGGGCAGACATGGGCGCAGAGATTGCAGCCCACACATTCGTCCTCGATCACGCTGTATTCGCGACGGTTCGGCCCGGTGCTTTTGGCGATGGCCTGATGCGAGGTGTCCTCACAGGCGATATGGCACAGGCCACACCCCACGCAGCTTTCCTGATCGATTTGCGCGATGGTGCGGAACTTCATGTTGAGCTGGTTCCAGGGCACGAAGCGCGACACGGCCCGCCCGCTCAGATCGGGCAGGGTCGCGTAATCCTTGCTGTCCATCCAGTTCGAAAGCCCGTCAATCATGTCCTCGACGATACGGAACCCGTAATGCATGGCCGCCGTGCAAACCTGTAGCGCGCTCGACCCCATGGCGAGGAATTCGGCTGAGTCCCGCCAGTTGCTGATGCCCCCCATGCCCGAAATGGGTATTCCCGCCATTTCGGGATCGCGGGCAATCTCGCCGATCATGCGCAGGGCGATGGGCTTGACTGCCGGGCCGCAATAGCCGCCATGCGTGCCCTTTCCCCCCACGACCGGCATGGGGGCCATGGCGTCCAGATCGACCCCGATGACCGACTGGATGGTGTTGATGAGCGACACCGCATCAGCACCGCCACGACGGGCAGCGCGTGCGGGCATGAGGATATTGGTGACATTGGGGGTCAGTTTGACGATGACCGGCATGCGCGTGTTCTGCTTGCACCAGCGCGTGACCATCTCGACATATTCAGGCACCTGCCCCACGGCAGAGCCCATATTGCGCTCGGACATGCCATGCGGACAGCCGAAATTCAGCTCGATTCCGTCCGCCCCCGTTTCCTCGATAAGCGGCAGAATGGCCTTCCAGCGATGCTCCTCGCACGGCACCATAAGGCTGACGACGAGCGCCCGGTCCGGGAAATCACGCTTCACGCGCTTGATCTCGGCAATGTTGGTCGCCAGCGGCCTGTCGGAAATCAGCTCGATATTATTGAGCCCCATAAGGCGCTTGCCCTCGAACTGAAGGGCGCCGTAACGCGAGCTGAGATTGACTACCGGCGGGTCTTCTCCGAGCGTTTTCCAGACCACGCCGCCCCATCCCGCTTCATAGGCGCGACGGACATTATATTCCTTGTCGGTGGGTGGGGCAGAGGCCAGCCAGAACGGGTTGGGTGAGGTGATGCCGGCAAAACTGGTGCGCAGATCGGCCATGATCAGAGAGCTCCTGTGCAGGAGAGGGAAAGATCGTCAGGGGTCAGGTCGCAGTGAATGGCCTGTGCCGCCTCGCGCCCGTCGCGTACGGCAGCCACGGTGAGATCCTCACCTGCCGTGCAGTCGCCGCCAGCATAGACGCCAGCCAGTGTGGTGCGGCCTTTTTCGTCCACCACAAGGCGGCCATTCTCGATCAGGATCTGATCCTGCAAAACCGGGTCAGGAACAAAAACCTGTCCGATGGCCTTGAGCACCATATCTGCGGCAATCGTGAAATCGACAGGGGGTGCGGTGGGGCCTGTCGACGCCTCTGCGGCTATGTCAGTGCGTCTGAATGTCACGCCGGTGAGGGCCCCATTGTCGAATTCCAGCCGGGTTGGTGCGGCCCAGAGCCGGAGCGTTACCCCGTTGGTCTGCGCCCACTCGCGCTCGACTTCGGTGGCCGACATGGTGGGCTCACCCCGACGATAAACCAGCGTGACCTCTTCGGCGCCGAGGCGTTTCGCCTGTACGGCGGCATCGATGGCCGTGTTGCCTCCACCGATCACGACGACACGGCGCCCGATCTGCACCGAGGCCAGTGGGTGGGAGCGCAGATGTTCGATGAATGCCACGGCATCCTTGACGCCAGGCATGGTCTCGCCGGGGAGGCCAAGGGCCCGCACCCCGGACAGGCCGATCGCCAGAAAGACGGCATCGTAATCCTGTCGCAACGTGGCGAGGTGGATCGTTTCGCCCAGAATGGCCCGTCCCTGATAATGAATACCGCCGATTGCCATCAGGAAATCGATTTCCTTCTGGGCAAAATCATCTGCCAGCTTGTAGGCGGCAACACCATATTCGTTCAGGCCACCCGCCTTTTCGTGCCGGTCGAACAGCGTTACCTCATGACCGTGCATGGCCAGACGATGAGCACAGGCGAGACCCGCAGGGCCGGCGCCCACGATAGCGATATGTCGCCCCGTCGGGGTGGCGCGTGTGAAAGGGTGCGTGTCCTGGGCCATCTGCCAGTCTGTGGCGTAGCGCTGCAGGGCGCCGATGCGAACGGGTTTATAGGTTTCGATGGCGGTGTGCACACATTTCTGTTCGCACAGGATCTCGGTCGGGCAGACGCGGGCGCAGGAGCCGCCGAGGATGTTTGATTGCAGGATGGTCCTGGCCGCACCGGCCGTGTTCCGCGAGGCAATGGCCTTGATGAAACGCGGAATGTCGATATCGGTCGGACAGGCCTCTATACAGGGCGCGTCATAACAATAGAAACATCGATCGGCTTCCAGCGCTGCCTGTTCGGGGGTTAGTCCCGGATGGGCATCCGCGAAATTTCGCGCCAGAATTTCTTGGGGCAGGCGACCACAGGCAATATCAGGGCGCATGGGAGAATCCGGTTCTGTTTGTTCCGTAAAACGAACGTTACGGTCGGGATGATGCGCGCTGCAAGTAAAATCTGACCATATGTTCAGATATCTGACACCCGAGGCTTTCTGCCTGATCCCGTTGCGAAGCGCGGCGGTCAGAACAGCGGGGGCAAGGAAACATGTCGCACACCTGTCTGTTCCGATATCGATACATAATCCGTGCTAGCAAGGGGGATACCGGGGGAGGTGGATCGCTTGTGCGATGCCGTGACGGCAAACAAGTGGAACATTTTTGCATCTGGCCCAGAAAGCGTTACCGGATTGGAACGCCCCTTCCGCAGGAGCTATAGGGTGAAGCGCTGGTCACGACAAAGCAAAGAGTGGGGATAAACGATGAGAATGATCGGGCTTCTGGGCGGTATGAGCTGGGAGAGCTCGGCCATGTATTATCGTCTGCTTAATGAAGGTGTGCGTGACAGGCTCGGTCCTGCCTCGTCTGCACGCTGCCTTTTGTGGTCATTCGACTTCGCCGAGATCAAGGATCTCCAGCATCGTGGCGCATGGGATGTTCTGACCAAGCGTCTGATTGAGGCCGCGCGTCATCTGGAAAAGGCGGGAGCGGATGATCTGGTAATCTGTACGAACACCATGCACTGCGTGGCGGATGCGGTGCAGGCGCAACTATCGATTCCCATCCTGCATATCGCTGACGCCACCGGCGAACAGATCAGGCAAAGCGGCTTCCGCCGCATCGGGCTGTTGGGCACGCGCTTTACCATGGAGCAGGATTTCTACAGGAAGCGACTGACCGAGCGTTATGGTCTGGAGGTGATCATTCCCGACGAACGGGACCGCATGGACGTGCATCGTATCATCTATGACGAGCTCGTGGCCGGGCAGATCAACCCGTCATCCCGCGCGCTTTATCGCGCCATCATGGCCCGCCTTGTCGCTTCGGGTGCTGAGGCGATCATTCTGGGATGCACGGAAATCATGCTGCTTGTCGGGGCTGAGGATTGCACGGTGCCGCTTTTTGATACGACAGCCCTGCATGTTCAGGCCACCCTCGAAAAGGCGCTAACTGACTGACAGGACGACCAGACACGCAGAAGGGCGCATTATTTCCTGATCCGGGTCGCCCAGCGTTATCAGCGCGTCGTCGCCCAATTTTATGGTTATCCATATGTCAGATGGGATTTCTACCGTTGTTTGATGGGTGTTGACTGTCATCGCGGCTCGAGTGGTAACGCTATGTTGCGAAAAAGCAACGAGCGCAACCAATTTTCGTTATCGTTGCGTTATAGATACCAAATCGGAGAAATTTCCTTACGGTATGTATCGTTAAATTTACGAAACATATTGACGGGAGTCTCACGATGGTGCGCCGGGTAACATTGCCTTATCGTCACAGGGGCCTGCGGCAGAGCACATTGATGGTTGCCCTGTTCTGCACAGTGTTTGCTGCGGCCGGCAGAGGGCCTTGCCCAGACCATCGCTCAGGGCACAGGAACCGCGCACAAGAAGACCACCGCGCGTCGGTCATCCCACGCGACGAAAAACCGGCTCATGCAACGGCCAAGGCAACGTCCTCGAAGGTGGGCATGGCGGCAGGAAGCGCCGGTGGCAGCGCAGCGGTGACCGGTGCAGGCACGGCACCGCAAAACGGCGCGTCGAGCGCTGCCGCCCAGCCTGCCCTGCCTTTCTCAAGTGGCGTGGAAACGGCGGATTCCTCGTCGCAGAAAGAGACCATCATCGTAACCGGCACGCGCCTGTCACAATCGCGCCTGACGAATGTCATGGCAGGATCGACCCTGGGTGGGGAACAGATCCGACGCAGGGGATATTACGACCTTGGCACGGCCCTGCTTCGTGAAAATCCGGCAATCAGCCAGGGTGGAAATTCTACTATCGGTAACCAGGGCAGCTTCGGGGCTGGTCAGTCCTTTATCGGCCTCCTCAATCTGGGCGCCCAGCGTACGCTGACGCTGATCGATGGCATGCGTATGGGCGGTGGCGCGACGGCCTCGATCTATGGTGCTGGCTCGGGCTCGCAGGTGGATGTGAGCACGATTCCGACCTCGCTCATCAAGGGTATCGATACGCGCCTCGGCGGCGCGGGCGCGGCCTATGGTGCCGACGCCGTGGCGGGCGTGATGAACTATACGCTTGATGACCGATTCACCGGTGTCGATTTCAATGCCCAGGGCAACTGGTCGCAAAAGCTCGATGCACCGGGTGAGAAACTGACCTTCAAGGCAGGCCGCAACTTCGACCACGACAAGGGCGGCATGGTCTTTGATGTGGAGTACCGCAACCAGGGTGGTATGGTCGCCAATGACCGGCCTGATGTGTTCGGGCGTGACGCGGTGCTTTATCATCGCGTGCCGCTCGGGCAGAGCTCGCCCTATACCTATGTACTGGGCGCTGGCTCACGGTTCATCCAGAACTCCGTGACCGGTATTCCCATGATCACAGGTGATTACGGCAATCTCCCAGTCTATGCGGGGTCTGCTGGAGCCGCGCTGGCCGGTCAGGCCAATAACGCCGTGGCCAATGCCGCCAATATGCCGCTCATGTTCAGCCAGAATGGCCAGTCGCTCATTCCGCTTCAGGCGAATGCCTATCTCAAGGGAGACACCACGCACGGTATCGGCGGGAATGGTATCGCCCTGCAGGACTACAATCAGCTGATCGCCCCCAATGACAAGCTGAACCTGACGCTGCTCGGGCATTACGACATTACCCGGCACATCCATGCCACATGGCAGGGCTGGTATGCCCGTGGCAGCGCCGAAAGCCAGGTGGGTCAGGGCACATGGAGCACGACCCAGTTCGACAATCCCCTGACGCTCAATACGGCAGGCCCGATGAGCAGCAGCTATTACACCAACGATGTCGTCAATGGTGCCTATGCGCTGAGCACGAGCAATCCCTATCTGACCAGCGCCGAGCAGCAGACGATCAAGAATGCGCTCGCTGCCAATGGCCAGCCTACAGACACCTTCTATCTGAACCGTCTGAATCAGGACCTCGACGCGGGCCTCTATCGCACGAAGGTGCAGATGTACCGCTTTCAGGGTGGGCTTGCCGGTGATTTCAATGCAGTGGGGCGCAAGTTCGACTGGAAAGTGCGCGGTGAATACACGCGCTACATGAATGATACCTGGACGCCTTCCATCGTCATTCCCAACCTCGTCAATGCTCTCAATGCCGTGCGTGATTCCAGCGGCAATATCGTGTGCGCCTCGGGCTATCAGAATGCACCCATCGCCACGCGCAGTTCGACCTGTGAACCACTCAATCCCTTCGGCTATAACCAGATGACGCCGGGCGCACGTGACTATGTCATTTCAGATGCCCATTCACGCAACAACAACACCCAGCGCGATATCCAGGCCGAACTGAGTTCAACGGTGTTCCGCCTGCCCGCAGGCGATATCCGGTGGGATCTGGGCTATGAGCATCGCCGCGAAGGGTATCATTTCGATCCGGGCGCGTTCTTCCGCGGCTGGCCGCAGGGTGATGGCACGTATCAGCAATACGGCAACAGCACGGCTATTCCGCCCACGGGTGGCGCGTATCATACGCATGAAGCTTTCGGCGAGCTGGACGTGCCTTTCGTCTCGCCGGCCATGAACGTGCCAGGTATCTACAACCTGTCAGCCACAGCCAATGGTCGCTTCATCAATAACAGCATGACCGGCAATTACTGGACATACATGTTCGGCGGTGCCTGGTGGCCGACCGAGGATTTCGGCCTGAGCGGCAATTATGCCCAGTCGGTGCGTAATCCCTCCGTGACGGAACTGTTTTCGCCCCGCTCCACCGATTACGAAACAGGCGTTGATCCGTGCTCCGACGCAGGCATTGGTTCCGGCCCCAACCCGGCCATTCGTGCGGCAAACTGCGCCAAGGCGGGCATCACCCAACCCTTCACCTCCAACTTCAATTTCTACACCATTCCGGGCAGCGCAGGCGGCAATAGCAACCTCAAGAACGAAACCTCAAAGAGCTATACGGGCAGCCTAGAGTTCCGGCCGCATTTCGTGCGTGGCCTCGACATGAAGGCGTCTTTTGTGGACGTGAAGGTGAAAAACGCCATCACCTCTCTGGGCGCGCAGGACCTCATGAATGCCTGCTATGACTCGTCCAGCTACCCGTCCAATGCCTTCTGCAATACCTTCACACGTGACTCCTCCGGTCAGCTCTCGACCTTCAGCGCAGGCTATTACAATATTGCCAGCTATGAGACGCAGGCTTTGCAGGCAACCTTCGACTACTACGCTTCCCTGTCGCGTTTCGGGCTGGGTGACGGTGCCGGTGAAATCGATCTGAGCGGCAACTACGTTCACTATCTCAAGAGCCAGAACACCTATCTGGGCAGCACCTATTTCCTCTCGGGAACGACAGACGCACCCAATGACAACTTCACGCTCAACCTGAACTACATGCGCGGTCCGTTCTCGGCCCAGTGGCAGACGCTCTGGTATGGGCCGACCCAGTACGCGGTGCAGGTACCGGCCACGCGTTATCAGGATAACAAGCGTCCTTCATTCGCCTATTTCAATCTCTCCCTGGCGTATGAAATCACCAAGAATCTTGCCGCTAATTTCGTCATCAACAACATCACCGATGCCCTGCCCAAGGACCCGGGCATCTATGATACCAACCGTTATTACGAGGCCTTTATCGGGCGGAGCTTCCAGCTCAATATCGGCGTGCATTTCTGATGCAACCGTACCCCTCTGCAAAAGCAGAGGGGTTTTTCAACGCCTCTTCCCAGATGGTCCTGAAAGAGGCGCGGCACAGGGAAAACCTTTTGCCTTGCAGGAGCGTTGCCTGTTGCGGCCTCATTTTCAGGATCATCTGTCTCTTGCGCCCATTCATTTTCGGTACGCTTTTCGTCGTTGTCATTCTGAACTGGCTCTGGCCGCTTCCTCTGGCACTTCCCGTCAAACTGGCTGCGATCATCCTGATCGTTGGAGCGGCGCTCTTTCATCAGTGGAGCCGTCTCTCTTCCGGCTCTATCTTTGCGCCGGAAATGCCGCGCCCTGTGGTCATCCTGTTCAACTGGGCGTTCGGCGCCCTGATGTTCGTGACCGTCGGGCAAATCATGGTCGATATTGTCGCGGCTCTGGTGGCATTGGTGCAGTGGCATGGCATCGTGATCGGCACGATCCCGCGTGTTGCGATTGGTGGGCTGGCCGCCTTGCTGTCGGCGTTGGGAGTGTGGAATGCCGTGCGTGTACCGCCGGTCGGGCATGAGACAGTCAGCATCAAGGGGCTTGCGCCTGCATTCGATGGCTATCGTATTGCCCAGCTGACCGATCTGCACATCACCCGGGTTTTCCCACGTCGCTGGGCCGAGGAGGTGGTGTTACGCACCAATGCCATCGGTGCAGATCTGATCGTCGTGACCGGGGATTTTATCGATGGATCGGTAGCCATGCGTCGCGACGACGTTGCACCGCTCGCGCAGCTTGTGGCCCCTGACGGGCTGATGGCCTGTCCGGGTAACCATGAATATTTTTTCGATTATCGCGAGTGGATGCAGCATATCGGCACGCTTGGCTTTCACATGCTGCTCAACACGCATCGGCTCATCACCCGTAACGGGGCGTCGCTGGTGGTTGCGGGTGTGACAGATCACTCCGCAGCCGGTCATGGTGAGGCCAGGCCCGATCTGGCGGCGGCGCTGGCAGGACGTCCTGAAGGAGCCCCTGTCATTCTGCTCGATCATCAGCCCGGCGGCGCGCGTCAGGCCGCTGCTCAGGGCGTGGCGCTTCAGCTTTCGGGCCATACGCATGGCGGGATGATCTATGGTCTGGACCGCATGGTGGCGCGTGGCAATAACGGTTTTGTTTCCCGCCGCTACGAAGTTGGTGCCATGACGCTTTACGTGAGCAATGGCACCGGTATCTGGCCCGGCTTCGCACTTCGCCTTGGCAGACCCTCCGAAATTACCTGCTTTCACCTCAAATCAGCCTGACCGCAGGCGCGAAAAGGGCAGGGCGCATCACAGTCTGGCAGGCTATGGCCCTGCTGTAGGCACGGCCGCATGAAGCTGCTACGTCCCGCCGGGATAAAGGCGGTTGTGATAAACCGTGCGGCCGGTCAGGGTGCAGGCTGGGGATATCGGGTCCTGGCGATGAATCAGCGACATGCCGGCGATGGACAGGGGGAAGAGGATGGGCCGTTATTGCGTTACGGTAACGTGCGAGGCACGTCGTGGAATTGTGGCTGTAATCTCGGGGTATCTCGCGGGAAAAGACTGCAATATCCGCGATAGCTCACAGTTCGACGACGTCGAATCAAACCGGTTTTTCATGAGGACCAGTTTTCTGGCCGAGGCGAATACGAGCCTTGAGGAATTGCAGCGCGATTTCGCTCCGATCGCCGCGCAATACGGCATGACCGCCACCTTCCATGACGAAAATGAGCGGCTGAATGTCGTGATCATGGTGTCACGGTTCGGCCATTGCCTGAACGATCTGCTCTATCGCACCCGTATCGGGGCCCTGCCAATCAATATCGTTGCGGTAATTTCCAATCATCTGGATTTTCAGAAGCTGGTGGTCAACCACGACATACCCTTCCACTACATCCGGGTAACGAGAGAAAACAAACCCGAAGCCGAAGCGCAGCAGCTTGCCATCATTCGCGACAGCGGGGCGCAGCTTGTGGTGCTGGCGCGCTATATGCAGGTTCTGTCTGATGAGATGTGTCAGGCCCTGTCAGGGCGCACGATCAACATCCATCACTCCTTCCTGCCCAGTTTCAAGGGCGCTCATCCCTACCATCAGGCCCATGCGCGTGGCGTCAAGCTGATCGGTGCGACCGCGCATTATGTCACGGCGGAACTCGATGAGGGGCCGATCATCGAGCAGGACATCATTCGCGTATCGCACAACCAGTCACCTGAAGACTACGTCACGCTGGGACGTGATGTGGAAAGTCAGGTTCTGGCACGCGCAATCCATGCCCATGCCCACAGACGTGTGTTTCTCAACGGCCGCAGCACGGTGGTCTTTCCCGCAAGCCCGGGATCCTTTGCCTCGTCACGTAACGGCTGAACCAGACAGCGCCCCTGTTGCACGGGATCGCTGTCAGAGGCGATCACCGGGCGATGGGCATGGCGGTTCTGGGATCCATCACCCTTTGCCAATGCGCTGGCCAATCCAGTCCATGGTGCGCCCGAGATTACCGAACGGGTAGAAATGCAGGCTGACCGGGCCATGCGCGTCGGCCAGCTGCCCTTCAAGCTGCGTGATCAGCTGGTCCGGTCCGGCGCTTCCCAGTAACTTGCCAAGCGATATGCCATACCGGGAAAGCACGCAAGCAGAGGCCCCTACCCCGCAGCGTGCGGCAAAACGCAGCAGGGAGGCGATCGACGCAGGTCCCGGAACGCCTATTCTGACGTGGCATGTGATCCCACGTTCACGCAGGCGCATGAGCCACGTCGTGATGGCCTGAGCATCGAAGCCGAATTGCGTGACGATTTCTGGCGTCATGCCCCGTGCCTCGATATCGCGGCATTTATGCTGCAACACGGTCCAGCCTTGTTCAGGCGTCATGAGGGGATGGCCTTCCGGATATCCCCCGACACCGACAACCCTGATCCCAGCCTTCTCGAACAGGCCGGTTGCCAGCAGGGCAGCGCTGTCGGCAAAAGGGCCTGCAGGCTCGGACGGGTCCCCTGCGACAATAAAGCATCGCTCAATCCCGGCCTCGGTCACCATCTGCGCCAGCAGGGTCTCGCAGGCCGCTTTCGAGGGAAGGCGTCGGGCAGAGAAATGCGGCACAGGGAGCAGACCAAGCGTCCTGATGGTGCCGACGGCCTTCAGACGCGCTGCTTGCGTGTCATTGGCCAGATGAGGGATCATGACAGGTGTGACTGGCCCCAGGGGTGATGTTCCCGATGACATCATGCCTTTCAGGGATGGCAGATCCCTGGTCGTGACTTCGAGCGAAAAGCGCCAGAGCCCATCCGGGTCGTGTGCCCCGTCCGTTTTCCCCGTTGATTGTATCGCCATCACATCCCCCTGCCCGTTATGGGGATCATGCCCTGTGTTGTCGTTCAGGGCTGCATGAATCTGGAGAGGCGATGGATTTGAACTGCCCGGCATGATGCAGGAGCGGGCGTGCGGCCTTGTCATGGGCCATGCTGCATACCTGACCGATCAGTATGACATGATCTCCCGCCGTCACCTGCTGCACGAGATCCGTGGTGAAGATCGCCCCCGCGCCTTTCAGAACCGGCAAGCCGTCGCACGGCTCGAACAGATCCTGCAATGCGTCGTTGCGTCGTCCCGCGAAATGCATGGCATGGGCTTCCATATCCTGCGCGAGGACACTGACGGCAAACCGACCAGCATGGCGGACCCGTGCCAGAAGAGTGGAACGCGCACCAACACACACACCAATCAGGGGTGGGTCGAGCGAGACCGACATGAAAGCACTGACCGTCATGCCGTGATCGCCCTCCTCTGTGCGGGTCGTCACAACCGTGACGCCGGTCGCGAACTGCCCACAGCAGGCGCGCAGGGCTTTTGGATCACGGCTGTTTGGGGCCTTGATGTCAGGACTGGGCTTCAGGGGGGCTTCTGTCATGATCTCTGCCGAATCTTCGTTAAATGAGCGCGGCAAATGCGGCCCCGCCGCCATCGGGGCCGAATCCTGAAAAACAGGCCGGTCAGCTTTCGCGGCCAACCGGCATCGTCTCGCTCATGATCGAGAGGGTGGGATCAGGCGCAGGTCAGCTCGCGACGGACGATCTCGGCACCGGCGGCGAGAGCCTGAAGTTTGCCTCTGGCCACGTTGCGTGAAAGGGGCGCCATGCCGCAATTCGTGCAGGGGCAGAGATTTTCGGCATCAACAAACTGAAGGGCCTTGCGCAGGGTATCCGCAACTTCTTCCGGGGTTTCGATGCGGTTGCTTGCGACATCGATGGCCCCGACCATCACCTTCTTGCCACGCAGCAATTCGATCAGTTCCATCGGCACGTGGGAGTTCTGACATTCCAGCGACACGAGATCGATGTTCGAGGCCTGCAGCTTCGGGAAGGTGCGCTCGTACTGGCGCCATTCATGGCCCAGCGTCTTTTTCCAGTCCGTATTGGCCTTGACGCCATAGCCGTAGCAGATATGGACGGCGGTCTGGCATTTCAGCCCTTCAATGGCGCGCTCCAGCGTGGCAATGCCCCAGTCATTGACCTCGTCGAAAAACACGTTGAAGGCTGGCTCATCGAACTGGATGATATCCACACCGGCCTGCTCCAGCTCACGGGCTTCGGCATTGAGAATGGCGGCAAATTCCCAGGCCAGTTTCTCGCGGCTTTTGTAGTGCGCGTCATACAGCGTGTCGATCATGGTCATGGGGCCAGGCAGTGCCCATTTGATTGGCGCCTTGGTCTGCTGACGCAGGAATTTTGCATCCTCGACAAAAACCGGCTTCTCACGCGCGACCGCGCTCACGACCGTGGGTACGCTGGCTTCGTAGCGGTTGCGAATGGTGACGGTCTCGCGCTTCTCGAAATCGACACCGGCGAGATGCTCGATGAAGGTGGTTACAAAATGCTGGCGTGTCTGCTCGCCGTCGCTGACGATATCGACGCCTGCCACCTGCTGCTCAAGCAGCGAGACGCGAAGCGCATCCTGTTTGGCCTCAACCAGAGCCTCGCCTTCCATTTTCCAGGGGGACCAGAGCTTTTCGGGCTCGGCAAGCCATGAGGGCTTTGGCAGGCTGCCAGCAGTCGCAGTGGGGAGAAGCTTCTTCATGAAATATGACTCTTCAGAGGGGTGGCCCAGAGGGATGGCCCACAGGGGCGGCTTAGTGATGCTGAATGAAGGGCTCAGGCGGCGTATCGGCTGGTCCATTGCTCGAGAAGGGTTTTGTGCGGCGCAATGAAATGCTCGCCTGCAAATCGCCCCTGCTCGATAGCGAGGCGCGTGCGCTCCTCGCGGTCATAGACCACACGGGTGTTGGAATAATCGTTCTGGCGCAGGCTGGGCTTGTAGCGTGAGGCGGCTGCCGAGTTCGCGTTGTAGATTTCCGGGCGATAGATACGCTGGAAAGTCTCCATCGTGCTGATCGTGCTGATCAGTTCGAGAGGCGTATAATCATTGAGCAGATCGCCAAAGAAATAGAAGGCGAGGGGCGCGACGCATCCGGGCGGCATGAAATAGCGCACCTGCATCCCCATCTTGCCGAAATAGCTTTCGGTCAGTGAGGTCTCGTTTGGTGTGTATTCCATGCCCAGCACGGGATGCTCATTGGTGGTGCGGGTATAGATCTTGTTTTCAGAAACGCTCAGGCAGATCACGGGGGGCTTCGTGAAATGGGCCGCGTAGGCCTGCGAGGCGATGAAAGCCTTGAAGATCCTGCCATGCAGAACGCCGAAATCATCGGGAACGGAAAAACCGTCACGTCCGCGATTATGCTCGGGCAGGAGTACGCTGAAATCATAGTCGCGCACATAGGATGAGAAATTATTGCCTACGATGCCCTCGATGCGTTTGCCATTGGTCCGGTCGATGATCGTGGTCCGGAGAAGTTCGATGACAGGAAAGCTCTCACCGGACCCGGTGATATCCATATCGATGGAGACGATATCGAGTTCGAGCGCATAGCGATGACCCTCAGGGTTGTCCCATCGAGCGAGATCGTTGAAGCGATGATCGATCATGTGCAGCGCCGCCCGCAGGTTTTCCTGACGGGATTCACCTCTCGCGAGATTGGCGAAATTGGTGGTCAGCCGCGTACCGGGAGCCGGCGCATAGTTTTCGTCAAACCGGAGGCTTTTGACCTTGAAGGTGAAATCACGGGTCATGATGGGCGGGTATCCTCTGCTGGAACCTGTTTTCCGCGCCACGTTGAGAGTGCCGCCGCGCGGTGCGAGCGAGGCCCGTTTATCCGGCGTGACCCATCATGAAGACAAATGATTATAATTCGTCATAACATGACAATCTGTCATGTTTTTCCTCGTCGTGTCAGAAAGACACGCGGGATGCTGTAGGCCCGGCGCCGTTGATCATCGGCGTCATGAGTCGATTTTGACACTGGCTGCCAGTTTGATGAATCCGTCCAGATATGGGGGTGCCGTACCCGTGCGGTGGCCCAGATGGATGGATTTGAGAATTCCGTTACCGATCCTGACTCCTTTCACCCCTTTCACCTTGCGTAGCAGCCAGTCCGGTGTGGCGCTGACAGCCCGTCCGGATGCCACGAGGCGCAGCATCAGATCTGTGGTTTCCACCGTGCGGTGCCGCCGCGGCAGGGCATGGGCCGGGACGAGGAATTGCGTGTAGATATCAAGCCGCTCGCGCGAGACGGGATAGGTGATCAGTGTCTCGGTTGTGAGGTCAGAAGGCTCGATATGGTGTTTCTGCGCCAGAGGGTGCGTGTCGGACACGGCCAGTACGAGCTCGTAGTCGAAGACGGGCGTGAAGGTGAGCTCTGGGCGCGCCATCGGATCGGGCGTGACGAGAATATCGATTTCGTGGCCGAGCAGAGCCGTCAGGCCGCCAAACTGAAAGGCGGTCGTGACGTCGAGTTCGACATCAGGCCACGCAGCAAGAAAGGGATCGACCACCTGCATCAGCCAGTCCTGGCAGGGGTGACATTCCATACCGATACGGATTGAGCCCCGCCGACCGCGCGCATAATCTTCCAGCACACCGGCACCATGCTCAAGCTGCGGCAGGACGCGCTGGGCGAGTCCGAGCAGATAGTCTCCGGCGAGGGTAAAGCGCAATTTGTGGCCTTCGCGCTCGAAGAGCTTGACGCTGTATCGGTCCTCGAAACGGCGGATGGCATGACTGACGGCAGACTGGGTCAGGCATAATTGTTCTGCCGCCTGTGTCAGGCTGCCGGTGCGATGGATTTCACGCAAAATGGCCAGCGGCTGAATGTCGATCATGATCCATGAATATCCGTCAGGTTTCCCTCATCTGTGATGAATTTCAGGCAGGAATCAAGCAGATGGTCTGGCATGATCACGGTCCGGGAGCGCGACCGGCGTCTCTCTGGCCCCGGCACGCCGCTCCGGCTTTTGCGCCCCGGTGACGCAGCCGGCCTCGTACGTTCGGCAGGGAAATGGCGGTTTTCGTCGCAGTGAGCGCGGTGAGTGGTCAAAAACAAGCTGGCGCAGCCCTTATGGGATACGCCAGCAAGGTCACGATCTGCCGACTTACGCCGCCTGAGGGTTGATATTGTCGATGTCACTCAGCAAGCTGGCCCCAATGGGCTGCCAGCCAAGGCGTTGCTGTGTCTTCTGACTCGAGGCCGTCATGTCCTTGCTAACGAAGCCATATAACCAGCCGAAATGGGCCATTGCCTCATCCTCGCTCAGTCCGGTGACGGGCAAGCCGAGAGTTTGCCCGATCCTTTCCGCAATGGCGCGTACCGACACACCTTCTTCTGCCGTTGCGTGATAGCGTGCGCCGTGGGCCTGCTTTTCAAGCGCCAGACGATAGAGTGTGACGGTGGCCGAAACAGGGGCTGCCGACCAGCGATAATCCGTGTCCGCAATATAGGCGGAACGCCCTGTCTCGCGGGCGAGCTGGATCAGGAATGTCACGAGGCCCTGACGCGCCGTATCGTGAATTTGCGACAGACGCACCAGCGAGACATTCCGGCCGCGATCAATCATCCCCTGCGCTGCGATTTCCGAAATAACCCGTGGATTTTTGTGCTGGGCGTTGAAGACATCCTCATCCGCGCCCGCGCCGGGACGAGCTTCGCCGAACAGCGTTGTGGAGGTGATTACGAAGGGGTGGTTCGAACCCTCAAGCGCCTCACCGATGGCGTCGATAGCGCGTCGGTCTTTCTCGCAATTGGCAAGATAATGCGCGAAGTCATGGTCGAACGCGGTATGGATAACGCCGTCGCTTCCTGCCGCTCCTGCGCGCAGGCTGGCGAGATCTTCAAGATCGCCGTGCAGCGCTTCTGCACCTGCGGCCTGGAGCCTTTGCGCGCCAGCCGTCGAGCGCGTCAGGCCGAGCACCTGATGGCCTGCCCCAATAAGTTCCGCAACGAGTTTGGCGCCGATAAAACCGTTCGCCCCGGTCAGAAAAACGCGCATGATCCAGTTTCCTTGGTTGTCAGATCATGATCATGGCCGCCATACTCATCCTGTTACAGTAGTGACGTTATCATAGTATCAGCACTGACAGGCTTGCCGTGACATCACCCACCGCCCTTGGCGCCTATCTGCGAGACAGGCGTGATCGTCTCGATCCGGCGGCTTTCGGCTTTCCCGCCACAAGGCGACGCACGCCGGGGCTGCGCCGGGAGGAAGTCGCGCAACGCGCTAATATCAGCCCCACATGGTACACTTGGCTGGAGCAGGGGCGGGCGGGTTCGCCCTCGGCGGATGTGCTTGATCGTATTGCCAAGGGGATGCTGCTGACCAAAGCAGAGCGGGAGCATCTGTATATGCTGGCGCTCGGGCATCCGCCAGAACGGCGGTACAGGGCGGCTGAAGGCATCACGCCGCGGCTGCAACGCGTGCTTGATGCGCTCACCTGGAGCCCAGCCATCGTCAAGACGCCCTTGTGGGATGTCGTTGCCTGGAACAGGGCGGCCTCCTGTGTGCTCACCGATTACAGCAAACTGGCGCGGGAAGACCGGAATATCCTCAAGATCGTTTTCTGTACGCCCCGTATACGCGCGATGCAGACGGACTGGTCGAGCCTTGCCTATTCGGTGGTCGCGGCTTTTCGTGCCGATGTGGTGCGGGCCGGTGCTTCTGCCGAGATCGACAGGCTTGTCGCTGAACTGAGCGCTGCCAGCCCGGATTTCGCGGCGCTCTGGCAGCATAATGACGTGTTGCAGCAAGGTGAGGGAACCAAGCGCCTGCAACATCCTGCCGTGGGGCTGATCGAACTCGAATATTCAGGGTTCGCTGTCGATGGGCGGCCAGATCTGGGCCTGATCATCTATAATCCGGCTACGACAGGCGATCTCGAGCGCATCCAGCGCCTCATGGCAGAGACATTTCCGGACAATGGCGTCCCGATGGCTGACCGGGATGGCTCGAACTGATGTGATGTGTCGGATGCGGGCAGGCCGCGGCCACAGGCACAGATGCCATAACACGGTCTCCAGCATATCGCGCAGGATCTCGGCCAGCATTTTCGGGAGCGAATGGGCAAGCGAGCGACACATTGCCTCATTGGACTTGCCAATAATGGTTTTCCGTTCTGCGGCGTTCATGGAAAGCCTCTCAAGCCTGGTTTTTCGGATCACTATGCTTTGCATGATGAGGACCTATTTGAGGCCGGATCAGGCCATGCAGCTTGTCTCGGTGCAGGATGTTGCCTGGTTCACTGCAGACGTGTTCGAGACGCCTGCTCGGTACCTTGGTCGAGCGATCGAACTTGCAGGCGATAGCGTGATGGGTCGCTCCACAGAATTGTCTCTAAGATGGGCAGGCATTCGCCCAGCCCCCGGCTTTACCATCCCATCTGTCATGCGAACGCGCCTGCAAGAAGACTTTCGTACGATGTTCGATGGAATGCGAGAGACGGATTTAGGGCTGATAGTCCCGCTTCGCGATGCGAGAACCCGGCGTTGTTGACCGTCGAGAGAAGGGCGCGGCACCGGGCAAAGGGTTATGCCGTCCACGTAATATTCCTATAGCGTCATGAATCTGCCAGACCGATTTCTACCAGGACAAGGGAACGGGTGACGTTGATATAATTATTATTACTTTATAGCGATGAAATCCTCGATTATGATAATTATACGTAGGTTGACATTTTTTACAGTACACGCGATTACCTCGGGGTGGGCCATATACATTAACAGTAACTTGCCGGCCTACGTCGACGAGAATATTTTCTCGCGTAGAGTACCGGGTCTATATTGGGTCTTGTAACGCTTCCTATGCTGTAGTTCAGGAATAACATATGTGATGAAGTCCTCGAAGCTACCCGGCGTGATGGCATAGGCAAGGTTAAACCCGTCCACACCTGTCTCCTCGATCCAGTCCTCCAATTGGTCGGATATGGTCTGCGGGCCACCAACAAATGTTACCCCCATGCCGCCAATCGCGGAATGTTCGGCGAGCTCTCGTACCGTCCATATGCGATCGGGATCACTTATGGTCAAAGCATCGATCGCGGAGTGGATTGCGTTACTGCGAATATGTCGAACGGGCTCCTCCGGATCGTAAGAAGAGAAATCGATGCCTGTCCAACCTGACATCAGTGTCAAAGCCCCTTCAAGGCTAACGTAGCGTTTGTACTCCTCATATTTCTCAATGGCCTCCGCGTCAGATGCTGCAGTGATGACAGTTACTAACGAGAATATTTTGACAGAGTCCCGGTTTCTCCCCTGCGCTGCGACCGCGTCACGGATTGCGGTCGCACTACTGCGCACAATCGTTGATGTAGGCCCTGCGAGAAACACGCATTCAGCATGTTTTCCAGCAAATCCTCGCCCCTTCGCAGAAGTACCTGCCTGATAAAGAACCGGAACACGTTGTGGCGAGGGTTCACATAAGTGAATAGCGTCCACCGAAAAATAAGGGCCGTCGTGTTTTATGCGTCGGACCTTATCAGGATCGGTGTAGATCCCATTCACTCGATCATTGATAACCGCGTCATCATCCCAACTCTCGTTCCAGAGCTTTTTTACGACAGCCAGATAATCGTCAGCAATGTCATAGCGCGTATCGTGATTTTGCTGCTGCGACTGACCATTGCCGCGGGCCGCGCTGTCGAGATATCCGGTGACAATATTCCAGCCAATTCGTCCCTGAGTCAGGTGATCGAGGGTGCTCATCTTGCGCGCAAATGGATAAGGGTGTTCGAAAGACAATGTCGCAGTAAGACCGAAGCCCAGATGCGTCGTCACCGCCGCCATTGCTGCGATGATGAGGGAAGGGTCATTCACAGGGACCTGGGATGCATTGCGCAGAGCAGCTTGAGAGTTCCCACCATAGACATCATAGATCCCAAGTACATCCGCAATGAACAACCCATCAAACAAGCCACGCTCGAGGGTCTTGGCCAGCTCTGTCCAGTATGAAATCGTTTTATAACGGGAAGCTTGGTCGTCGGGATGGCGCCAGAGACCGCTTGCCTGATGCGAAATGCAGGTCATGTCGAACGCGTTGATCAGTATTTCGGTCATGATCGGTCAGATCCTCTATCCAGGGATTATCATCCCACCATGAAATTATTGGTCAAAACTGCCTGTAGTGTTTGCAGGCAATATTGGTATGACCCTCAGACCAACGGCCCAGCTTGAGCGTCAGTCACAGGCTGGATGCAGGCACTGCGTTGATTAAGCCTTCGTCAGGCTGAACCCGCTCCGATGTGGCAACTCGTAAGGTCAAGGATGCGAACGGCGTACCAATTCAGGTTTCACAAAAAATAACGCTGGTTTTCCAGATAACCCTGCCTCAGGCGTCCAAATCTGTCAAATCCTATCGTGCATATGTAAAATAACAAATGTTTATAGTGATTTGTCAAACGCGGAGCGTACGTTGAGTGCAGAAGTGCTCACATAAAAGCGGATCATCAGGGAATCTGAGTGTTCGCAAGGCTCCCCGGAATGGTCGCGCATTTGCTTCGCCCAACGGTGCCTCAGCGCGCGCATCAGATACTGCAGGCTCTGTGCGAAGGAGAACGGCGTCTGTTTATCGATATGACTGCCTCAGGAAACTGAGGATACAACTTGCCGCAGACCTCGCCCCGAAGCTTCCAGATATTACTCTTATGAAAAGAATACGTGGTCGAATTAACGCCTGGCCCAGATGCGCATGAGCGCTGGTTCTGGCAGCCGACATCACTTGCAAATAGGCGACTTGCGGCATCCCGCAGGGGTGCTGACAAGGTGCAAGTATGGCCGCCTCGGTCAAAATTTATGGCCTTCTCGGTCAAGAAATCATCCCGGAAACGAAATAATAATAGAATATCAGCCGACAATATAGCGCTGAACGCGGCACGCACTAACCGCGTCCCTTCAACGTCTTACAACAGGTAATCTGCGCTATGAGCACTGTCTTGGGGGAGGGAAAGCCGAAATCATTGCGCTGCGCTGGGTTCAGTCTAGCGATCGCCTTGATGGGCCCTGCGTGTGCCAGGGCGGCTGAGGTTAATCCGGGGGATTATGAACAATTCCCACTAAAATCCACTATTGCGGTGGTGTACTACAACTATGTCAACACGGACTCCCTGTACATGGGGGACACCAAGGTATCAAACTTCAATGTAAGATCGAACCTCGGCATTGCGCGACTGCTTCACGTGTTTTCGCTCACGAAGCGTTTGACAATCGACCCTCAGTTTCTTCTCCCATTCGGGAACGTGACAGCTTCCGGGGCAGCGAAAGCGCTCGGTAGTACGACTGGTGTAGGCGACCTCATTTTGACGGCTCCGCTCAAATACCGACTCAATGATCATCATGATACGTTGAGCGCGACCGTATATCTTTATTTACCGACGGGAAGTTATGATCGCAGGCGATCGCTGAACCTGGGGGAGCATCGTGTCTCCCTAGACTTTCAGGGGGCCTATATCCACCATTTTGGCACCCACTGGGCCTTCGACCTGATTGGTGACGTCATTTGGTATGGGGACAATAATCGCTTCAATGTCTCGAATGGGCGTATGTCGCAAAGCGAGAGCTATTTTGTACAGGGTATCGGTCGATACATGCCCAATCCCAAGACAACCTTAGCTCTTGGTATTTCACAGTCCTGGGGTGGAAAGACGCTGCTGAACGGTATTCCCAATGCAGCAGCCTCATCGAGTACGCGTCTGAACCTGACGGCCATCCGGTTTGTTGCACCACGGGATCAGCTACTCCTGCAAGCCGGGACCGACGTGAGCGTATCCAATGGGCTGGCTAGCAATATCACAGTGCAGTGTCGATACGCGCACATCTTCTGATCGATCAACAATGCTGACTGAATGAGGTCCGTCATGGAATCCGCAGTTGACCAACACCTTCGTTGTCCACGCACAATGGCCAAACGAGTGGCCGACGATTATCAGCCTCCCTTCCCCATGTATGTGGCGCGGGCAGATGTCGATCTTACTCGGGTCTCAATGGGTTATTTCGGGGTGCAATTCAAAGACGCGACACTGAGAGAGGCCGCGCTCTTGGCGCTACGCAAAATAGTTGCGGACTTCGACCATGAAAATGGTCCTGGCAATCATGATCTGACTTTTCACCAGGATAACCAGGGGTATGGCAACTTCATTGTTGTTGGTTATTGGCGTGACTTCGAAACTTATGAACGCTGGTTTAATGATGCCTCTATTGCATCCTGGTGGGCGGCCCCTGAGCGGCTGACCGAGAAGCTGGGGTACTTTCGCGAGTGTGTGGCACCGGACGCGCGCCAGTTTGAGACCCTTTACGCGTTTCAAACCAGTTTTCCAGGCGTTGGTGCAGTGATGGACCGCACCAGCGGCGAAATACAGGAACATGGTTATTGGGGATCGATGCGTGACCGATTTGCGCTCTCGCAAAACGATCCTATGGAAGCTAACGGCATCTTGCGTCGGCTCGAACATGCAACCGCCGAAGGTACGAGGGTAGTCATCCATTCGCATGACAATTTGGCGCTGATACGATCGGGTCAGGATTGGCGTAACGCTGGAGATGCCGAGCGAACTCTGTATCTGGATCGCATAGAGCCCACATTGCGCAACGGCATGGATTTCCTACGAGATAACGGAGAGGAGGTAGGCTGCTATAGCAACCGCTACGTACAATCGATCGATATTGATGGTAATCTGCAAGACGAGAGTTACAATATCGGTCACTGGAAATCATTGCGCCATCTCGAAGCGTGGGCTGAGAGCCACCCGACCCATTTGAGAATTTTCGGTGTCTTTTTCGAGGTGATCGCCGGCATTCGTGAGCTCCGTCTTTATCACGAGGTCTCGGTTTTCGACGGTACACATCAGTTTTATGAGTACATCAATTGTCATCCCGGTACCGGTATGATGAGGGACGCGGCATGACGATACGGCGTCCAAACCAAAGAGAGATTGCCGATATTGCTGCAAAACTCGGATTTCCTCTGACCTCGGGTGAGGCAAGCGCTTATGGGGCAGCCTTGGCCTCAACCTTTGAGGCATATGACCTGTTGGATGCCCTACCGGATTACGTGCCGGCCCCGCGCTACAGCCGTAATGGTGGGTATCTCCCGGACGCCTTTGAAAATCCATACGGCGCCTGGCACAGGAAGACAGTGATCTCGGGCGCGGCTACAGGGCCGCTACATGGTAAGCGCGTTGTCATCAAGGATAATATTTGTGTAGCCGGCGTCGAGATGGACAATGGATCATCAACCTTCGCTGGCTATGTGCCAGAGGTCGATGCGACGGTTGTTTCGCGTGTCCTGGACGCCGGCGCAACAATCACCGGCAAATCCGTATGCGAATATTTCTGTTTTTCCGGCGGGTCGCACACTAATCATACCGGTCCGGTAACCAATCCGCGAAAGGCTGGCTTCTCGGCTGGTGGATCTTCATCGGGAAACGGGGCCCTTTTGGCAGCGGGCGAAGCCGATATGGCAATCGGCAGCGATCAGGGAGGGTCGGTGCGCATTCCAGCGTCGTTCTGCGGCGTGATTGGCATGAAGCCCACTTTTGGTCTGGTACCCTATACGGGCGCCATGCCAATCGAGCAGACGCTCGATCACCTCGGACCCATGAGCTGTAACGTTGCAGATAACGCAGCGCTTTTACAAGTCATCGCTGGTTTTGACGGATTAGATCCTCGCCAGCAAACCAATATCGGCAAAACTGACTATTCCGCCGGTATTGGCAAGAGCCTATCGGGACTGCGTATCGGTATACTGGTCGAGGCCTTCGACGGTCCTGGCATCGAGCCGGTAGTGCAGCGCGCTGTTGAGGATGCAACTCATTTATGTGAGGCGTTGGGCGGGCGGGTGAGCCGTGTCTCGGTTCCAATGCATAAAGTCGCGCCCGCCATCTGGCTCGCGATTGCGACCGAGGGGGCAAGTGCGCAGATGATGGCGGGGAATAGTCATGGGCACAATTGGCGCGGGCTTTATATGACGCAGATGATGACCCACCACGCGGAGTGGCGCAATCAAGCTGAAAAGCTTCCTCCCACACTGCGGACAACCCTGATTACTGCCGAACATATGAATCGCCACTATCATGGCAAATTTTATGGAAAGGCGCAGAATTTAGCCCGTCGATTGCGCCTGGCCTATGATCTCGCTTTGGAAGAGGTAGATATTTTGCTGATGCCTACTTTACCGATACGAGCGAGCCGGTTGCCTGGTTCGAACGCGTCGGTAGCGGATAATCTCGCGCGCGCCTTCGAAATGTTGGGGAATACCGCACCGTTCGATGCCTCGGGCCATCCGGCGATCTCCTTGCCATGCGCTTCAAGCGAAGACCTGCCAATCGGGCTGCAACTCGTCGGGCGTTACTACGACGAGGCCACAATCTACCGTGCCGCGTATGCTCTCGAAGACGCCCTCGATTGGCGATCGAGAGTGCTCTGAGAATACGAGTGTGGCCTCCTCCTCTGGAGTATATCTGACATGAGTAAACACCCAGACCATTCTCATTCCCACGATCATGGTCCTTTGCCAGACGATCTGGAACTGCGCGTAAAGTCTATTGAGTCGCTTTTGGTTGACAAGAACCTGGTTGATCCTGCGGCGCTCGATGCACTTGTCGACACCTATCAGAATCACATTGGTCCCAGGAACGGCGCCGCCGTAGTGGCACGAGCCTGGAGCGAACCGGCCTTTCTCGCTCGCTTACTCGATGATGCTACGGCCGCAATTTCGGAGATGGGATTTTCGGGGGTCCAGGGTGAGGATATGATCGTCGTCGAGAATACGGACGGCATTCACAATATTATCGTTTGCACTCTCTGCTCCTGCTATCCTTGGCCTGTGCTGGGATTACCTCCTGCCTGGTATAAGGCAGCCCCATATCGTGCCCGCATCGTCCGTGAACCACGGGCGGTACTCGCGGAATTCGGATTAACAGTCCCGGAGACGAAAGAAGTCCGGGTTTGGGATAGTAGCGCCGAAATCAGGTATATGGTTCTCCCTCAGCGTCCTGCTGGCACGGAGGGGTGGACGGCTGAGCAACTTGCTCCCCTCGTCACGCGTGACTCAATGATTGGGACCGGTATCATCTCTCCCCCTGCGCAGGCAGAGAGGGGTGACCTGAATGGAGCGCCGTTATGAATGGAATCCATGACTTGGGCGGAATGCACGGTATGGGACCGGTCAATCCTCCTGCAAGCGAGCCCGTCTTTGCCCATGTTTGGGAGGGCCGGATCTTCGCTTTATTCATTGCGACTTTCGCGGGAGGTCATTTCAATGTGGATGAGTTCCGTCACGAAATTGAACTGATGGACCCAGCCACCTATCTTCGATCCAGCTATTACGAACACTGGGTTCACGCCATTGAAGCTCTACTCATATCACGTCAGGTGCTTTCTGTTGACGAGATTGGCAAGCGCATGCGCGAAGGATCAGTGGGATGACTGTACTGACTCTGGATCTCGTTCCAATTGTCGTGCGAACAGGGGCATCGTCTCGGGTTTCGACAGAGGAGATCACGCCGCGGTTCAAGGTCGGCGACCGTATAAGAGCGCGCAACATGAACCCCGCCACCCATACAAGACTGCCTCGCTATGTTCGCTCACGTGTCGGCATAGTTGTCATGGATCATGGCGTTTTCACTTTCGCCGACACAATGGCACATGGAAGCATCCCCTCTCCACAGCATGTGTACAATATTCGTTTCGAAGCATCTGAGCTGTGGGGAGACGGTGCGTCCGCGCAGGACTGCGTCCATATCGATCTTTGGGAAAATTATCTGGAGGATGTGTGATATGCTGAACGCCTCTGAAGTTTCTTCCTGCGACCATGAAGATAGTGCGGCACGGGCTATTCCTATGGAGACCGCTCCCTTTGGGGCACCGTGGCATGCCCGCGTCTGGGGGCTCGCTGTACATCTTCATGAGACAGGGCTGTTTTCGTGGCCGGAATGGGTGAACGTTTTCTCCCGCACCGTAGCTGCCTTGCCAGCCGAAGCTGGCGAATGTGTAAATGATACCTATTACAGGCAATGGGCTTCCGCGCTGGAGAGCCTGCTTTCTGCGAAAGGGTATCTCCCCATTGAGAGCCTTGATGCAAAGCATGCTGCATGGCTTCATGCACATCTCCAAACACCTCACGGTATGCCTGTCATCCTGCAGGAGCATGGGATAAATCTGCCGTCTCAGGGCGCTCCAACGGCACCCTTGCGGGGTGTTCCGATCCATATAAGTCCGGCAATCAGAGGCTAGCGCTCCCACGCCCTCCGGTTGGGGCTCGTCTCACTTTCTGGCTCAGGCTCTTCATGTTTTGTGAAAAGGGAGATTGCCAGCTGTGAATAAATCACCCGATTCTCCCTCATCTTCCGGTATTCTTCAACCTGAGGACTGGGCTGACCCTCTGCTCGACTTGTCGGTTCACCAGTCTGGTGAGCGACGTATCGAATATTGGAGGGAAATAATCTTGAGGTTGTTCGCGGATGTGCAGATATCCGCTATTCCGCGGCATGATTTTTTCGGGAAAGTCCTCTCGCAGCGATTTAGCGACCTACGCCTTTCAGTAATATCGGCTTCTGAGCAAAGTGTAGACAGGAGGTTTCGTGAGGCTCGCAGCGACTACGAGGATCGCTATTTCGCGGTACTGATGCTGCAGGGTAAACAGATTATTGAACAGAGTGGCAGCCACGCCATCCTCGAGGTAGGTGACATGGCAATCTATGATGCCACGCGGCCACATTCGCTCCGGTTCGAAGGACAGTGGCAGGAGGTGGTCTTCAGCATCTCCAGACCTATACTCAATAATCTACTCGTCAACGCAGAAGACAGGGTAGCCACATCGCTCGCCGTATCTCAGGGCGTCGGAAACGTACTTTCGTCTTACCTTGGCGCGCTGGGTCGACAGATCGGACAGCTGAGCGCTGACGAGATGACGCGCCTGGCCGATCCTGCGATAAGCATGTTGGCTATGACCCTGGGTGGAATTAATGGTTCCATTGGCGATAGTCCGCACTTGCGCTCGGGCACTCTTTTGCGTGTCAAAAGGTATGTCAACACGCACCTTCATGATCCCGATCTCGACGCAGCGATGATCGCTTCGGCCAGCGGGTTATCAGCGCGGTATATCAACAAGCTGTTCGCTGCCGAGGGAACTTCGCTTATACGTTATGTCCTTCTCAAACGTCTTGATCGCTGTGCACACGCACTTTCCGGGACTGGAGGAGCGCGTACTGTGGATAGCATCGCCGACATCGCACTACGTTGGGGATTCAATGATATGTCTCATTTCAGTCGTGCATTTAAGAAAAGGTTCGGCGTCACACCGCGAGAGTGGCGAAAAGAGGGAGTTCCCAAAAGATGATAGTCAATACGTCGCTACGTGAGGCGCTATATTGATATTATCCTTTCACCAATACTGCGTATCGCATGCCGCACGCCTCACTATCCCGGTGTATTAGAGCGTTTTTATTTCATGCTGGCTTATGCCCCATGACGGTGAAGAAGCTGGCGCATTCGTCGGTCATGACCCGATCGATAAGGCTTGCGATCCTGTTCCAAAGCCCCTCGCGGGTGCGTGACGACATCCGGCCCGAGGACGATCGAGCGAACTACGTTGCCGCGTGATGGATCAAACCCGACGAGTTTTGCCCTTCCGGTAACCGGTGCGCTGAATTTTGGTGCGCCTGTATCGCATATTTATGAAACGTTATTGATGCCAGCCACGACGCTTCAAGAACTGACGAGGCGATGAGTAGCATCCGGTCCATTGCCGAATATGCCATCCGCTATGGGTACAACCTTGCCCGCTCGAATCTAGGTGATCGCGGAAGGGGGAGAATCACCTCATTGAGGATAATTCACGAAGATGCGTTCGTTGGGTAGTACGGCGATACCTGTTGGCATGGCACCGAGGATATTGGCGACCATTTCCACTGGCAATGTGCCGGCCTGTGCGCTGGTTGTTAGTGCAATACCCAGGCTCAAGGCGGCGATACGAAATCGGAGGAACATGGGATATCGAGCAGGAATGAATAATAGTGCAGGAGGTCTCAACCCTGGGAACGGTTCAGGAAACTCCAAAGCCCGGCGGTGTAGCGGGCCCTCCGCCCCGCGGTAGCGAACCTCGTCTCACGGATTGATCGGCAATGACATGATGATGAACGGCTTTTGGATTTTCGATCCGCCGTGCTGAAACACTGGCAGGCGGTCCAACTGGGCGACAGGGAACCATAGCCGCCCATCCTTTGTGAGAAACGGCGCGTCGGCCCAGTGCAAACGATGATCTGTCAGAAGTTTGATGGTCTTGCCCGACGGGGTTCGGCAGTAAATCGTGTCGTTGGCAAGTGCCGAATAATAAAGTCTGCCGCGTTCATCCATGATGCTGCCGCCGATCGGCGGAAGATCGGCCCATGGCTTCACCAATGCCGCAAGGCTCGTACGCGACACGGATGGGTCATCGAGAGCCGCTGTTGGAACTTGCGACCAAGGACCTTCGAGTGGCCCGAAATAGAGTGTTCTGCCATCCGGACTGACCTCCAGCGGATCGACATTCACATGAAGTGGTGAATCGTCACTGATCCGCACAGTCTCGCCCTCCACAACGATAGGACGATCCTGTCGCACTGTTGTGGCGGGATTGTCGTCGAGCACCCGTCGGACCGACCCGCTCTCAATGTCGACAACGAGAAGCGCGCCCTTTCCCGCATCAGTTAAATAGGCATGGGCGCCGTTGATACGGATATCGTCGATGTAGCTCCCATCTGGCGCAACATCTGCACCGAACGGATAGACTCGGATAACGGCACCCGTCACCGGGTTTATGCGTACCAGTTTCGCACCGTTCTTCACAATCGTGCCGCCAAATTGGGGACTTCCGGTGTCGACAACCCAAAGGCTACCATCAGGACCGACATGCAGGGCATTGACGTTGACGAACCTGTGGGTGGCATCAAGCCCTGGTTTCCAGTCATTCCATTCTGCAGTTGGAAAAGGCGCAAGCGCTTTCGATTTCGTGACAATGGCGACAGACGGGCCGGAAAAACCCGTCCAGCGTGGCCCCCCGACAAAAACCTGGCCCGCCGCAAGCGCTACGGCATTCCAGTCCATTGTGTCACTTTTCACTTCAACCCGAGCAGAGTTTGCGTATCCTGCCCCGGCATCTCCGAAAACAACGAACGCCGCCACCAAGGCGGTCTGTATGACACGCCCCCGGAACAAGCGTGCACAGGACAAGGCAAAATGCATGGTGCACATAACGTCAGATCCCTGCGATAAAAATTGGCTGCGTTTCGTTGGGCTGGCCGATGAACGTGACATCGTCCTGCGCCCGACGCGGAGTATCGATCGCGAGGAAGACCACCGACGGAGTCAGGATTTTCGGCAGCGCGTGGATTGCCCGCTGGGGGAACACAAGCAACTGACCGGGAGCGAAAGCGGCTTCGCTCGCGGGATCGTCGATCCAGAACGTTCCCTCGCCGGTCAGGACATAGAGAATTTCGTCGCACTGGGTGTGATAATGGGCAGGTACGCCGTGATAGACCCGAAAGAGGCGGATACTGCGGGACTCGCTATCGGTCAGATAGGTGTCCATCAGCATCGTATCCGCTGTTGCGGGAAATGTGGCGGCAATGGCGTGCAGGTCGAAGCGGCCGCCAGAAGGCAGACCTTGTCCAATCGTCATGATACGGCTCCTTTTGCCCCGAGGAAGCAGCGCGGGTACGCCGTGTCCGCAGCCTGGTAGAAAGCCGAGACCTTGCCATTACCCACCATCCGGAGATGGGCGAACGCACTCCCACCAGGCAGTAGCGCCTTGTCGTCTGACGCAGCGGAGGTTTGCCGCATATTTGTGAAACGGGTTTTCATGCAACGTCTCCCGCTGAGCCGAAGCCTTCGAGCACCAGCTTGCCACGCGCACGACCACTCTCAATGAGCGCGTGCGCGCAACGCAGATTTTTCGCATTGATCGGCCCGAAATGCTCGCCCAGAGTGGTGCGGATGCGTCCGCCATCGATCAGGGCAGCGACCTTGTTCAGGATTTTTCCCTGGTGGTCCATGTCGGCGGTCGCATACATTGAGCGCGTGAACATCAGCTCCCAATGCAGCGACAGGCTCTTACGCTTGAGTGGCATGGCGTTGAGTTCCGCAGGATCGTCGATCAAACCAAGATGCCCTTGCGGTGCCAGAAGTTCGACGATGTTGCTGAGGTGCTGCGTGGTCTCGGTCGTACTGAAGACGAATCCCGGTGCGCCGGTCGGCAGCTGTGCGACCTGAGGCGCGAGCGGCTGACGGTGATCGATCACATAATGCGCACCCAGATCGCGCACCCACTCTTGCGTTTCCGGGCGCGAGGCGGTCGCGATGACAGTGATGTCCGTCAGCACGCGGGCTAGCTGAATTGCGATCGATCCGACACCGCCGGCACCTCCGATGATGAGGAGCGACGGTTGCGTTCCAGGCACCGGGCGGCGGATATCAAGCCGATCAAACAGCATCTCCCAAGCCGTAAGGGCTGTAAGCGGAAGAGCTGCTGCCTGTGCCCAGTCCAGGGTCCGGGGTTTATGGCCGACAATTCGTTCATCCACCAGATGGAACTCGGCGTTCGTGCCAGGGCGCTGCAGCGCGCCAGCATAGAAGACCTCATCACCAATTGCGAAACTGGTGACGTCTGGCCCTATTGCCTTGACGACACCTGCGGCGTCGTAGCCGAGAACACGCCATTGACCGGACTCAGGCTTGGCGCTCGCTCGAACCTTGACGTCGACCGGATTGACCGAGATCGCACGGATTTCAACGAGAAGGTCGCGCCCTGATGGAACCGGATCGGGCAGATTGATGTCCCGCAACGCGTCTGCATTGTCGATCGGATGCGGGGACTGAAAGCCGATAGCACGCATGTCTCTATGCTCCGTGGTTGTATGGAGCACAAATAAGAATCTATGGTGATTTTACACAAGAACGCACATATACTGTCCATAGTATCGGAAATGATACCGTTATGCCCCGCATTCGTCACAAGAGCCTTGATTGCAATCCCGGCTGCGCCGTTGAAGCAACCCTCCAGTTGATCGACGGAAAATGGAAGGGTGTGATCCTGTTCCATCTTCTGCAGGGAACGATGCGTTTCAATGCTCTCCGCAAGGTTCTACCGAATGTTACGCAGCGCATGTTAACCATGCAGCTTCGTGAGCTTGAGGAAGACAAATTCATTCATCGCGAAGTATTTCCGCAGGTTCCGCCCAAGGTCGAGTATAGCCTTACAGATCGCGGCCGGACCCTTGAGCCCGTCATTATGGCGCTCAAGCACTGGGGAGACGCACATACCAAATTCAAGACAAAGGAGGCCGTGCAGGAAGCAATTGTGGTCTGACGGATAGAGTGGCCCGCAACAATCTTTGCTGCCGGAATTGTATCGTTTGTCTTTTGTGCAGTCTGGTTGATCGGTATGCGGCAGCGTCTATGACTGGCTGAGACACAGGCGCGGTTTTCTGTAGGTTGACGTGACGGGGTTCGGCTGGAATGTCCCAAATTCCGTCTGTCGACGTGAGCACTGCAATGTCAGCTTCTGGAAAACGGTCACAACCGTCAATGTGTGAAAGTTGGAGACGCTAGCTGCCTTTCGGATCCCACGTCGTAGATCAGACAGCTAGGTCTGGTTACTCGGCCGCTCGTGCCAGGCGTTATTGTGGGTCCTCCTGATACGCTTCTTCGGGGCGAATTGGCGTTAATGTAGTCACTTCAATGAAATAGCCACCCTTCGCTCTAAAGTAGAAAGACCATGCGCCATGCGCATTGCATGGAGCCTGTACTTCCCAGCCATCCGCGCTTAGACGCTGATAGAGAGTGTCGACGTCCTCGCGAGACTCCTGAATGAAGCCAATGTGCAGGATATCGAATTGCCCGGGATAATCGAAGCCTTCGAGCTTGTTTTCGAAGTGATTGACGATCAGCACCAGCCCGTCTTTGTCCTGCAGGACGGCCATCTTGTTCCCACGAACAACGAGAGTGCGTAGGCCGAAGTACTGTTCGAGCATTGCGCGATCAGCCTCAGTATCATGGCTGTAGAGGTTGATATGATTCAGCTTCATGACTGTGTCTTTCCGTTGGTGAGACGGACACGAGCCGGCCGCGATCTGGACAACGACGACCGACCACGGACGAGGCCAATCCTCGTCGTGTCCGGCCATGGCCAAGAGCGGGTTCATTCGCTCAAGCGTGACTGTCTCCGGAGAGACCACAGGTTGTCACCATACCTGCATCGCTGTCTTTTTAGGCAATGCATCTTGGATGACGTCAGCAGCAACGGTCAAGCAGCTTCGTCAGTTGTGTCCATATCACAGTAGCTTAATGAATAACGGAACAGAGCGACATGAGGTCCGAATCTGCCGTCCGGCTTCGAGCAGATCGGCATAAACCAAGAGCCCCTAAGGCACAGTTTCCGTCCCCAAAACGCGCATTTCGTGTCCCCCGCACCTGCTCGCGATAAGCGAAAGAAGCGGAAGCAGGTGTGAGGGGAAGGTCATGCCGGTTCCATAGACGTTGGCTCATTAGCCTCAATCTTGTCCGTGAGTTCCTGCATGGCAGGCTGGTAGTAGCGGTCGAGCGATTTCAGATCGTGATGCCCGGTGACACGCATCAGAGCAAGCGGGTTGGCGAGAGAGCGCGCGAGACGCAATGTCGCCTCATGGCGCGGATCGTGGAAGGTGAGGTTTGTCAGGCCTGCACGCCTGGTCATCCGACCAAAGCGGACAGAGAACGCCTTCTCATTGCCGATATCAAAGATCTTCTCGTGTGGCTCCGGCCTGTGCGGCGTCTGCTCAAGTTTGTCGACGAGAAGGCGTCGCAGTGGGCGTTTCTCAGGACCGAGCTCCTCCCTGTGTCGCTCGCCCTTAACCCGGGCAAGCGAAAGCGTGCGACTGCGGAAATCGATGTCTTTCCAGCTGAGAGAAACGGATTCCGATAAACGGCAGGCTTGTTCGATCGACCATTTGACGAGCCATACATCATCGGGATGCTTGGATGTCGAAACGACCTCGACAAGGCGGTCATATTCACTCTGAAGACTGTGCTCATTGTCAAAAATGGCCAGTCGCCTGTTACGCTTCCTGTCAGCGCCTTGCGGACGTTTCACAACCCTGCCCGAAGCATGATTGACCGTGTGGATATCCCACTCGCTAATCGCATGCTGCACGACGCTTGCGAGGAGATTGAGCCGCTTGACCACGGTCGCTGGCGCATAGCCGTCGGACAGCATGCGATCACGAAAGGCCCGAACGTCAGCAGGCTGCCATTTACTCACAATGACATTAACGACAGGGTCATCAAGGAGGGCAGGGATGTGATCAGTGCGATCCGGCTGGCGATGGATCATGCATTCGTTGCGATAGCACTCCACCAATCGTCTGAGAGGCGTCTTGTCGAGGAACAATTTGTGCTTGAACTGGCGAAGATCGACCTCGGCACGTTTTTCAGTGAGCCAGCGACGAGCCAGTGCTGAGGATGCGAAGGTCTTTCTCAGGCGTTTGCCGTCGACCATTTTGCGAGCCTGATACTGGCCGGGTCCACGGTACCATACGCCCTTGGGGAGTGGTTTACCTGTGGCCGGATCGATGCCTGATCTTCATGATTCGCTCATGCGAAGCCCTTGATACCAAAGAGCCATGAATTCCTGATTGGCTCAGGAATGGCTCAAAATCAACATTCTGGTAAATCAGGATTGTGCTTCTAATCCGCTGCACCCCGCAGAGTACTGCGGCCAATGCCGTGGTGTCCCGTACGGGATTCGAACCCGTGTTACCGCCGTGAAAGGGCGGTGTCCTAGGCCTCTAGACGAACGGGACTGGAGGCGTGAGCGGCTGATTATCCCACCCCCGGATGGGGGTCAACCCTAAATCGTGGCAGCGTCCAAAATAAAAAAGCTCAGCATATCCTGACCGTTCCACTGCTCGCAGCGCAGTTGCCCCGCCACGTGAAGCACCGGCATAGCCCGGTCTTCCAGCAGGGCAGCGAAAGCCTTGTCTGCGGCGCGAAAGACCAGACCACGCAGCCTGCCGCCATCCTCGCCCTGCAGGATGACACGCAGCGTGTTGCCATCGCGCCCGATACGCTCGGTCTTGACGGCACGAACGCGGCTGATGGCAATGACCGGCTCTTCATGGCCAGCCCCGAAGGGGCCGAGGCGTGCCAGTTGTGCGGCAATTTCCGTCGTTGCCCCGCGAAGGGTCAGTACGCCGTCTATGCAAAGTGAGTCGTGGCGCGGGCGGAGTCTGGCCGGAGCAAGCGCCTCGTCAAGGAACTGGTGGAATTCAGCTGCTCTTGCTGCGTCGAGGGAGAACCCGGCCGCCATGGCGTGACCGCCACCGGTAAGCAGCAACCCCGACTGGCAGGCATTGATCACAGCCGCGCCAAGGTCGATGCCCGGCACAGAGCGGGCCGAGCCCTTGATCCTGCCATCCTGAAGGGCGCCAACCAGCACAGGCCTGTTGCAACGCTCACGGACACGACTGGCGACGATACCAACAACACCCGGATGCCAGTCCTCGCCATGCAGGAACAGGGCCGCGTGACCGGCCTCAAGCTGCGCTTCGGCCTGGGCATAGGCCTCGTTGAGAATATCCGCCTCGACAGTCTGGCGCTGCCGGTTGATTTCATCGAGTTTTTCGGCCAGCGCCCGGGCCTCGAACGCATCGGCGCTCAGGAGCAGCTTTACCCCGAGTTCGGCTTGCGCAATACGGCCGCCCGCATTGATTCGTGGCCCGATGGCAAAGCCACAGGCCATGGCGCTGGCTGTCTCTTTCACCCCTGCCACGGAAGCCAGGGTGGATAGGCCCAGCCGCTCGCCACGGCCCATCACGCGCAGGCCTTGGGCGACGAAAGCGCGGTTGAGGTCGCGCAGGGGCATCACATCGCAGATGGTGGCCAGTGCCACCAGATCGAGCTTGCGCAGCAGGGCAGGCTCCTCATGCGCGTCAAACCAGCCCGACGCGCGCAACGTCCGGCAGGTAGCAATCAGCGTAAGGAAGGCAACGCTCGTGGCGCAAAGATGCCCCAGCCCCGACTCGCAATCGAGGCGGTTGGGGTTGACCACCAGACAGTCAGGCAGAATGGCCCCGTCTGGCTTGTGATGGTCCAGCACGATAATATCGCCACCCTCTTTGAGGCTGGTGAGCAGATCAACGGCGGCCGTCCCACAATCGACACAGATAAGCAGGCTCGCCCCTTTGGCGCGCAGGCCTTCCAGGGCTGGCCCGTTGGGGCCGTAACCTTCCTTCTGCCGGTCGGGAATATGGAAAAAGACCGGACACCCCAGCTCGCGAAGGGTTTCGGTCAGGAGGGTGGTGCCGCAGGCGCCGTCGACATCGTAATCACCGAAGACGCCAATGGTCTCACCCCCCTTGACGGCATTGGCCAGTCGCAGGGCGGCGTCGTTCATGCCTGTGAGGCAAGACGGGTCCGGCAACCAGTCGCGCAGCTTCGGGTCGAGAAAAGCAGGGATACGGGCGGCATCGACCCCGCGGCTATGCAGGATGCGGGCCAATAATTCGGGAATGGCGGCGCGCTGCGCGATGGCCAGGGCGATGCGACCATCACCGCTGGCCAGCCTGTCATCGCGCCAGACCCAGGAACGCTGACTGCCACTTTCATGGACAGAAAGAACCGGTTCTGGCGAAGCGATGATCGTAGGAGCGTCAGACATACGCTCCTTTATAGGGTGGGATCAGTGACCTGCCCACGTCTTGGTGGTGAAATTGTGCCGCCCCTCAATGAAGCGCACCGTGGCAGACTTGGAGCGCATGACGATGGAGTGGGTGCGGGCAACGGTCGGGCCATAGAAGCGCACGCCGCGCAGCAATGTTCCGGTCGTGACACCGGTGGCCGAGAAAAGCACGTCGCCACGGGCCATGTCATGCAGGCCGAGCTTGCGGGTCGGGTCATTGCCCGGATCCATCGAGCGGGCGCGCTCGATCTGGCTCTCATCCTCGAACATCAGGCGGCCCTGCATCTGGCCACCCACGCAGCGCACGGCTGCGGCAGCCAGAACACCTTCCGGCGCGCCACCCGAACCCGCATAGATGTCCACGCGGCTTTCATCCATACAGGCCGCAATGGCGGCAGCAACGTCGCCATCGGTCAGCAGCATGACGCGAGCGCCGGCTTCACGGGCGCGGGCAATCAGCTCCTCATGACGTTCGCGGTCGAGCGCACACATGGTGAGCGAGGAGATATCCTTACCCTTGGCCTTGGCGAGGTCACGCAGTGTGGTTTCGATCGGGGCGTCGATATCGATCAGATCGTCCGGCAGGTTCGGGCCCACCACCAGCTTCTGCATGTAGATGTCAGGCGCATGGAGGAAATTACCGCTCTCGGCCAGTGCCACCATCGTCATGGCGTTCGGCATGTCCTTGGCGCAGAGATTGGTGCCTTCGAGCGGGTCGACGGCGATGTCCATCTTGGGACCGCCGGCACCCACCTTTTCGCCGATATAGAGCATCGGGGCTTCGTCCATCTCGCCTTCGCCGATCACGACCGTACCCTCGATCGCGACGGTGTCGAAAGCGGCCCGCATGGCCTGGACGGCTGCACCGTCAGCCTCGTTCTTTTCCCCACGGCCAGTCCAGGCCGATGACGAGATGGCCGCAGCTTCTGTCACGCGCACGAGCTCGAGCGCGAGGTTGCGATCCGTCACTTTATACTTAGGAGAGAAAGGCATCCGGTATATCCTATCTGTACTCTATCCAGCTGAGCCGGAATTGCGACACGCCCTGTTATGCCGGGATGTGCCGCCTTTGCCACATCACACAGTCTCGATTTTCATGAGCAGCGGTGTGCCGACGACAGTTTCCAGGGGCTCGAGGGCCGTCAGGACGGAAAGCATGGCCGCCTCGCTGGTTTCATGTGTGACAAGCGCCAGCGGAACAACCGTCTGTGAAGAGGCCGCTTTTCCGGCCTCTTCCGCCGCATGTTGCGAGAGGGCGCGCAGGGATACGCCATAGTCGCGCAGGGCCGCCGTGATATCGGCCACCACGCCGGGGCGATCCTGCACAAAGAGGCGGAGATAATACTGCCCGGCCAGGTTTTCGCGCGGGGCACACGCGATTTCGGGCCGTGGGTCCATCCCCCATACGGGCAGGGCTGTTCCCCGGGCGAGATCGATCACATCCGCCATTACGGCGCTGGCGGTCGGTCCTGCACCCGCACCACGGCCTTCAATCAGCATCGGGCCGCTGAAGGCGCCCTCGGTCAGGACGGCATTGAAAACGCCGTCTACATTCGCGATCGGCGCGGATTGCGGCACCATGCACGGGCGCATGGAGGCCTCGATGGCGCCCTGCTCATCACGGCGCGCACTGCCCAGCAGCTTGATGCGATAGCCCATCTCACGGGCAAAGGCCTGATCGCACGCGGCGATGTTGCGGATTCCCTCGACATGCAGGCTGTCGAAACGCACCGGCTGACCAAAGGCAAGGCCAGCAAGTATGGCAAGCTTGTGGGCGGCGTCCCAGCCATCGACATCGGTGGAAGGGTCGGCTTCGGCATATCCAAGGGCCTGCGCCTCGGCGAGAATATCGCCAAAATCGCGGCCCGACTCGCGCATGGCAGTCAGGATGTAATTGCAGGTGCCGTTCAGGATGCCGCCAACGCGCACCAGATTATCCGCTGCCAGACCCTCACGCACGAGCTTGATGGCCGGGATGCCGCCTGCCACCGAGGCCTCGAACAGCAGGGAGGTGTTGTTCTCGCGGGCCAGCGTGGCCAGAGCCGCACCATGAATGGCAAGCAGGGCCTTGTTGGCGGTTACGACCGGCTTGCCAGCCTTCAGGGCGGTTTCGACCAGCGCGCGGGCTGACCCCTCTGCGCCGCCAATCAGCTCCAGCACCACATCGACCTTCGGGTCGCTGGCCAGCGCAATGGGGTCATCATGCCAGGTCAGACCGGCAAGATCGACGCCACGGTCGCGGGTGCGATCGCGGGCCGAGACAGCGACCACCTCGATGGTCCGTCCGGCACGGGCAGTAATGGCCTGGGCGTTCTCACGCAGAAGGCGCACCACGCCAGCCCCGACCGTGCCAAGACCAGCAATACCAAGATGAAGTGTTTGACCGTTCACGAAACTGCCTCTGCCTGTTTGACGCCGTGTTTGTTGAGGAAGGTCTTGATGGTACGCGTAGCCTGACGCAGGCGCTGCGTGTTCTCGACAAGACCGATACGAACGAAGCCTTCGCCATATTCACCAAAGCCCAGACCCGGGGCCACGGCTACACCGGCCTCTTTCAGCAACAGCTTGCTGAAATCGACGCTACCCATTTCGGCAAAGCGCTCCGGGATAGGCGCCCAGGCGAACATCGAGCCCTGGGGAGAGGGGACGTCCCAGCCCGCAGCATGCAGCCCGCGGATCAGCACGTCGCGACGCTCGCGATACATGTCCCGAATTTCGGCCACGCAATCCTGCGGGCCGCTCAGGGCCGCGACAGCCGCCACCTGAATGGGGGTGAAGGCGCCGTAATCGAGATAGGACTTGATGCGTGTGAGGGCCTGGATCAGATGCGGATTGCCTGCGGCAAAGCCCATGCGCCAGCCGGCCATGGAATAGGTCTTCGACAGTGAGGTGAACTCGACCGCGATGTCCTTGGCGCCCGGCACCTGCAGGATCGACGGTGGCGGCTCGTCGCCGAAGTAGATCTCGCAATACGCCAGATCGGACAGGATCCAGATCTGCTCGCGACGGGCGAAAGCGACCAACTCCTTGTAGAAATCCAGCGACGCCGTGAAGGCCGTCGGGTTGGACGGAAAGTTCACGATGAGCGCAGTCGGCTTGGGGACGGAATGACGCACCGCCCGTTCAAGCGCGCGCAACATGTCCTCATCCGGTGTGGCGGGAATGGAGCGTACCGAAGCGCCCGCAATGATGAAGCCAAACTGATGAATGGGGTAGGACGGATTCGGCACAAGAATCGTGTCGCCAGGGCTGGTAATGGCCGATGACAGATTGGCCAGACCTTCCTTCGAGCCCAGGGTCGCGATGACTTCGGTCTCGGGGTTCAGATCCACACCAAAGCGGCGCTCATAATACCCGGCCAGGGCGCGACGCAGACCGGGAATACCGCGGCTGACCGAGTAGCGATGGCTGCGCGGGTCGGCCACGGTCTCGACAAGCTTCTTGACGATATGGGGCGGTGTGGGGCTGTCGGGGTTGCCCATGCCCAGATCGATGATGTCTTCACCATGCGCTCGGGCCGCGGCCTTGGCCTTGTTCACTTCGGCAAAGACATAGGGCGGCAGGCGACGGATACGGTGAAACTCTTCGGTCATTTTTTCGGCTCGGGGGCACAGGGTTGAAATAAAATTACCGGAGTCAGGGCGACTCCGACAATCTTCACTAACCTGTTTCCAGAACCGGGTGAACCGTCCTCAGTAAGGCGAGCGGTCAATTCTCACGCCACGCCCCAGCGCACCGGCGCTCAGACGGATATCCGATGCGGAGACGCCGTGCAGAATCAGGCTCTGTGCCACCACGCGCGCGCGCAGCAGGCCTAGCTTGATGCCAACAACCTGCTCTTCAGGGCGGAATGACGTGATTTCGCCGAAGCCCTTCACATAGACCACGTCATGAGGGCCGCGTGTGCCCAGGAATTTGCCGATCGTGCCGTCCTGGCCATTCGCGATCTGATCGGACGCCTGCTTGAAGCGGATCAGCGTGCCATGGGGCTCGGTCAGGTCATAAGAGGGCGGTGCAATGTCCGGCAGGGCGGCATCGCGCGGGATATCGAAGCCGGGAAAACGTGGCGCCTGGGGCGGAAGATCACCGATTTGCGGCAGCTCGCCCGGTTTGATCGGCGGCGGCGCAAAGCGTGTGACCTCAGGCAGGGCGGCTTCGGGCGGCACTGTTTCGGCGGGCGCAGCCTTCTTCGCTGCCGGTTTGGCAGCCGCAGGCTTGGGAGCCGGTGCAGCAGCCGGTGCCGATACCGCTGCTGGTGCAGGCGTCGCTGGCGGTGTCTGGCCGGGCGCCACAACGCTCATCGATGAGCCACTGTCATTGCCAGCAGGGCGCGGCTTGGGCTGCGGTGGCGGCGCCGGGATGATGAGCGGGCCGTCAGCCACGGCAAGATGCTGGCTGAGATTGCGCTGGAGCGTCAGCTTGTCCGTAAGGGCCTGTCGGGCAGAGGCGCTGGGCAGATCGACCTGGGTGGTCGGTGTCAGCCCGACATGGGGGTAATTGCCATGAGCCCCCGGTGCAGGGGGGCGCTGCTTGGCAATCTCGCCGCCCTGGTACTGATGATACCAGTTACCGACCGTATCGACGGCGTCTCTGTGACCGCAGGCGGCCAGGGGCATCGTGAGCGACGCCATGCCTGTCATGACAAGGCCTTTGTGCAGCCAGCCTATTTTCTGCATTTCTTCCCAACGACCTTATGAGTTTCTTGTCCGGTATCACCGCGCTCACGACACCCTAACCGTTCCCGCCCCTCGTGGCGAGATGCCTGATCCCGAGCAAAAATCGGCGGGGCTCTTGTGAGGGCCGCCTATCAAGCGCAACATAGAAGGGATGAACAGGCTGTATGGACATAGGAACACCATAATGCGTGGCACGACGCCTCAGGACATCTTCCGTATCGCACCACGTCTCGACGATGAAGATCCCGATACACAGAACCCCGACTCTCCGGAGACCAAGGAGCCCGCAGAAAAGGCCCCCGGTACCGAAATCGAGGGCAAGCTGTTCGAGCAGCGCAAGGTGCTGATCTTTGGCGGCATCAACGACAAGGTAGCCCGTGATGTCACAGGTCGTCTGCTTGCACTGGCCGGAGCTTCGGACAAGCCGATCGATATCTACGTCAATTCACCGGGTGGCCATGTCGAGAGTGGTGACACCATTCATGACATGATCCGCTTTGTGGACTCCATCGCTCCCGTGAACATGATCGGCACGGGCTGGGTTGCATCGGCTGGCGCGCTGATTTTTGCCGCAGGTCGTCCCGAGCGTCGTCTGTGTCTGCCCAACACGCGCTTCCTGCTGCATCAGCCGATGGGCGGCGTTCGTGGCCCGGCAACCGATATCGACATCGAGGCCCGCGAAATCATCAAGATGCGCGAGCGCCTGAACCGACTGTTTGCTCGTGAAACCGGTCAGTCCTACGAGAAGATCGCCAAGGACACGGATCGCAATCACTGGATGTCGGCAGAAGAGGCCATTGCGTATGGTCTCGTCTCGCGCGTCATCAATAAAATGAGCGATATCAAGGAATAAGAAGAGGAAGTCTCTCTCATGTCACGTCTTGAACAACTCTACAGCCATCTTCCCGATGCGCCGTCAGACAAGACCCTGGCCAAGGCCGATTTCGAAGCCCGCCACTGGAGCAGCGCCATTCCCGGCCCGCTCAAGCCGGGCACCGAGGAACACAAGCGCGCCGTGGCCGACATGTTCAGGGAGACTTTCAACCCTTACAAGCCTTCGGTCATCGAGTGGCCCAAGCTCGACCCGCAGACCCTGCATCGCATCACCTCCCTGCCAATCTGGGATATCGCCGTGCAGACCGAAGGCAAGGCACGCCTGCGCATGGCGGCCTATGCCGACATGATCGATGATCCCGACATGAAGGACGCCCTGCGTCGCAATGCCTGGGAGGAGAACCGCCACAAGGAGGTGCTCTCCAAGCTCGTTGAAGCCTACAACATCCCGATGGCCCCCGAGCCGCCCTATATCGAGCCGAAAGACACGGAATGGGCATATCTAGTGACCGGTTTCTCGGAATGTGTGGACAGCTTCTTTGCCTTCGGTCTGTTTGCCCTTGCCGAGCGTGCCGGTCTGTTCCCCATGGAACTGATCGAGACGTTCGAGCCTGTGATGCAGGAAGAGTGCCGTCATATCCTGCTTTTTGCCAACTGGCTGGCCTGGCATCGCGCCACCATGCCGTGGTGGAAGCGCCCTGTTTTTGAAGCGCGTGTTCTGGGTGTCTGGGCGTTCCTCGCCTATGAGCGCATGGATCTGGCCCGTTCGATCGATGCCGAGGGCAACGAGCACACGCAGGACAACAATTTCACCGTGACCGGCGCCAAGGATATGACGGACATGGACATCAAGGTGCCAGAGCTGATGCAGCTCTGCCTTGATGAAAATGACCGCCGCTTCTCCGGTTACGACCACCGTCTGCTGCGTCCCACTACGACCCCGACACTCGTCAAGACCGGGCTGGCTGCCTATCGTCTGTGGGGAAAAGCATCGGGGGCCGTACGCGCCCGCCTCGGGCATAAGGAGCAGCACGCGCCTGCATGAGTGTGATTGAGCCGGGGTCAGAAGCCCATAAGCATTATTTCTGTCAGCAGTTTATCGATACGCATCAGGTTTTCGACCCGGAAACCCTGCCGTGGCCCGAGCTGACAGAGGAGGAACTGACCCGGCTCCGCGCCGTACCGTTCTGGCAGGAGGTGTATCACACCGAGCGCCGGGCCGGCGCAATTGTCGATGCCTTCACTCCCCAGATCATCGATCCCGAGGTCAAGGAGGCGGTACGGCTACAGGGCTATGAAGAGGCCCGCCACGCCGATCTGATCCGCGTCATGATCGAGCGATATGGTCTGGACGCACGCAAGCAGCCGCTTGAGAAATTTCCTGCCGATCTCGAAACAGCCTTCATTGATTTCGGCTTTGGTGAATGCCTTGACGCTTTTCTGGGTTTCGGGGCTTTCAAAAGCGCCCGTCAATCACAGTTTCTGCCCGAAAAGATGTTCGAGATTTTCGACATCCTGATGTTCGAGGAAACGCGGCATATCGTTTTCTTCATCAACTATATGGCCTGGCGAGAAAAGCGCCGCGGCCTTGGTCGGACGAGGCGTTCCGTCAAATCGCTGCGTTTCTACATACGCGCGCTGAGCCGATTGCTTGGGATGGTGAAACGCGGGCAGGAGCCTAATGACGGGCGCGATTTCGCGGTGACCCAGACCAATCTCTTTCTCGATGGTTTCTCGTTCCGGGGTTTTGTCGAGGATTGCTATCGCGAGAACGCGCGACGCATGACAGCCTTCGATCCCGGCCTGATGCAGCCCCGGCTATTGCCCGGCATTGCTGATATGGCCCTGCGCGGGTTGCGCCTGTGGGACAAGGGGCGACGGCTCAAAGGCTGAGGGCGATTTCTAGCCTGCCGGGCGTCAGAGAAAGGTTTCGTCCTATCTTCTGCTCAGGGGCAATCATTCTTTGAAGCCCCGACTGGCCAGACTGAGAAACGCGGTGTGTCGCCATCTTGATGAATGGGGGCTGGGTTTGCGGAGGTAAGGCGTCCCGATGTAAGGCTTCGCCCTATCTCGCCCAATGACAATCACCCCCTGAATATCTGATTGAGCGAGTCAGGAATCCCGGTGGATTGCTGCTGACCGCACACAAGACAAACCCGTGCATGCATGAAGCCAGCAGCAAAAAATCGTGCCTTATGCCTTGGCTCCGATCAGATCGAGAAGGCGCTCCGTATCCGGATCAACCGGGATGCCAAGATCCGAGCGGAGATCGGCTTCTTCCCACTCCTTGTCTCCCGGTGCACAGACCGGTACCCCCGGCTCCGCTGCGGGTGAGGCCCGTAGAAGGTCGAGATAGTCCCTCATTCCGGCTTCAAAGGCGTCTTGTCCTATGAAGCGGTTCGGGTCGAAAGCCACCATGATATGACCGACGTTTTGCGGCTTGTGGCCTTCCTGAGCGGCAGCCGTCGAGGTCATGATGGGATCAGGGTCCGCTCCCGAGAGAATGGCTGAAAGGATTGTGACCATACCCGCCAGAGCCGCGCCCTTATGGCCATAGGCCATGCCTCCCAGAGGTTGCAGGAATCGCGCCTGATTGGCGTCCAGTGTGGGGTGCCCCTCTTCATTCAGGGCGACCTCCGGTGGCAGGGGCAGACCGAGGCTGCGATAAAGCTTCACCCGGTTGAAGGGAATGGACGATGTTGCCATGTCGAGCAGCCAGGGACGCCTGTCCCGCACGGGGGCCGCCATGGCGATGGGATTTGTGCCGTGGAACGGTGCCCGTCCGCCGGAGAGTGCCACAGCAGGATCGGAATTGCTCAGGACGAGCGACACAAAACCCTGCTCGGCAGCTGCCAGCGCGTAGGCTCCGCCAGCGCCATAATGGGTGGAGTGATGTACGGTGACGGCCCCAATGCCCGCGTGGCGTGCCAGCGTGATCGCCTCATCCATAGCCTCATAGGATGCAGCATGGGCAAGTCCGAAATCGGCGTCCAGACGGCCGGTTGCCGGTGCTGTCTGGGTAAAGGTGCGTTGTGGCTGTGTGTTGACGCCCCCTCTTTTCAGCATGTCGACATAGTAGCCGATCAGTCGTACGCCGTGACTGTCTGTCCCAAGGCGTGAGGCATGCATCATGGCGCGCACGGTCTGGGAAGCATCCTCCGGCCGTGCACCGGCAGCGACGAGTTTTGCCTGACAGGCTTCGGCCAGACGAGGGGCCGGATAACGATTGGCAGTGTCCATGAGATCCCGTTTCATCGGTTATGTGTGCCGAGCATCTTGTGTGCCCGTTCGCGGTCCAGCGCGCCCTGCCATGCTGCAAGAACAACCGGCGCAACGCAATTGCCTGCAAGGTTGCCTACCGCCCGGGCAATACCGCTAAACCAGTCGACGGCAATCAGCAGGACAAGACTCGAAAGCGGGATGGATGGTGCGGCGGCAAGGGTTGCCGCCAGCACGACGATGGCAATTCCCGGCACGCCATGTGCACCCTTCGACGTGATGAGGGCCGTCGCCAGCATTGATAGAATCTGTGTGAGCGTAAGAGGCGTGTGGGTGACTTCGGCCAGAAAGACCACCGCAAAACCAAGATAGATCGACAGGGCATCAAGGTTGAGAGAATAGCCTGCCGGAACGACAAGCCCCACCACCTGCCGGGAAATGCCCATGGCTTCAAGCTTGGTCATGATGCTGGGCAGCACGGAATCCGAGCTTGTCGTGGCGGTGACGATCAGGATTTCCTCACGAAAATAACGCGCAAAATGCAGAGGGTTGATTTTGCAAAAAGCCAGCAGCCCACCCAGGATGAAGATGATGAAGAAAGCGATGGCGGTGAAGTAGAGGATGACGAACACCGCCAGGTGATCGATGGCATCAAGCCCGTATTCCGCCACCGTCATCGCCACAGCGCCAAACACCCCAAGCGGCGCTGTCGTGATGATCACACGCATCATGCGTGAGAAGAGTGAGGAGAAACTCTCGATCAGGCGCGTCACCGGGGCTCCTGCTTCGCCAAGACGCGACAGGCAGCAGCCAAGCAGTACGGCGAAAAACAGGATCTGAAGAATATTGCCTTCAGCAAAAGCGGCCACAGGGGAGCGGGGAATGAGGTTGAGAATGAACCCCGTTATGCCCTGACCGTGCAACGCATGGGCATTGGCGGCATAGCTGGCAACGGCGTGCGCATCTTCGGGGCTGGGCGTGTAGCTCATGCCGCGCCCCGGATGGAGCAGGAGTGCTGCCCCGACCGAAAGCAGCAGAACCAGTGTGGTCATGGCCTCGAAATAGATGAGCGCCCGGCTGCCGAGTTTCCCCACGGCGCCCAGAGAGCCAGCGCCGGTGATGCCGCTCACGACAATGCAGAAAAGGAGCGGCCCGACAATCATCAGGATAAGACGCAGGAAGAGATCGGTCAGCCACCGGCATTGATGGGCGAGCTGGGGCGCAAACAGGCCGAGCGCTATGCCGGCCAGCGTGGCGATAATGACCTGAACGAAGATACCGGGGCGATAACGGGCGGATCGTTTCAGGTCATGGGTGCTCAAATCGGCTCTCCGGTCGGGTGGGGTGGGGCAGAGTGCCCCACCTCAGGGGTGGTCGTATCGTGCGATCAATAGGTTACGTTGATCTTCGCACCGACGAAACGGGGCAGGCCGGGAATGACGCCATAGAAGGTTGCCTGCGTACCGCCTGACAGCCAGTAGCGCCGGTCGGCCAGATTCTGTCCATAAACAGTGAGCGACCAGTGTTGCTTGGGCGCCGCAAAGGTCAGGAAGGAGTTGAGCAGGAAATAGGCCGGTGCACGATAAATGCCGCCATCGCCAATATGCTGCGGCTGTGTCTGGGCGCCACGATAGTTGTAATCGACGTCGAAACTCATGCGATAATCGGCAAATACGTTCCAGCTATACACGGCAGCGCCAGACAGGGTGAGGTTGGCAAGCCCCATATTGTAGCCATTGTAATTAGTATAGACGGGCGACCAGACACCGGTAGAAGCAAATTGTGCCGTGGTGGCGCTGCGATTCAGGCTCTGGAACTGGGTGTACACACCATTCTGGTACCCAAAATTCTGGGTGAGCACGAGCCCGTGAAAGGGATGGGCCTCCATGTCGAATTCGGCACCGTAGATATAGGAGCGCGGGGCGTTTACATAGCCACCCAGCACGCCGTAGGGGGGCACCAGGATACTGCCAAGGATCTGCTGGTCGCGGTAATCGTAATAGAACCCGGCCGCATTGAAGCGCAGGCGGCGGTTGAACAGCATGGATTTGAAGCCGCCCTCATAAGTGAGCACGGATTCAGGCTTGAAGGGGCGAAGCTGGTTGGCGTTCTGGGTGATATTCGCCGAGAAGCCGCCGGGCTTGAACCCCTTGGAGAAGATGGCATAGCCCATGATATTGGGCGTAACTTGATACTGCGCCCCGACACGGCCGCCGAACTGATTGGTGAGTGCGCCCGAATTACCGAAATTGGTTTGCGAGGTGGCGAGTCCGGTATTCAGATTGACGTTGGTGCTCGTCAGATTGAGCATCTGGCGGTCGTCGGAATCGTGGTTGATCGCGCCGATCAGCGTGAGCTTGGGCAGGATGCGGTAGCTGAGCTGCACGTACTGGTTGAAGTTCTGCTGGTTCTGACGATAGGACGTCTCGTTCAGCGGCGTGGTGCCGGGACGATCGGAGCTGTCGTACCAGAAGCTCTGTGCCATGCGCGAGCGGCTGTAATACAGACCGGTTTCCCAGTGGAAGCGTGCTTTCGGGTCACGCGATTCCAGCTTTACTTCCTGCGAAAACACGTTGGTCTGGTTGTTGCGGAACATGTTGCCATAGGATTTGACCGAGTTGGTCTGGTTCGTCAGCTCATGCTCGTCAACCATCTCATAGGCGCTTTGTGACCACAGACGTGCCCAGTTGAATTCCTTGGTGTAGCGCACATTCGCGCCCCAGAAGAGATTATCCTCACGCGGCTTCGTATTGTTTGGGTTGATGCCAATGATCTTGGCAAAACGCGGGTCGAGACCCCATGCCGTTTGGTAGATATCCCCCGTGATGGGCACACCGTAGGAATTGTAGAGATTGTGACCTGAGGAGGATTCCGACTGGTCGGCTGTCCAGTGGCCCCCGATATCAAGGCGCGAGGTCTCGTCAATCTTCCAGCGCAGCTTGCCGCGCAGCGCGCCGATATTGCTGTTGCCGTACCCTGTGCCCTGCGCATTGTGCTGAAAGCCGCCACCCGTGAGGGACTGCCCGGCAATGCGATAGGACACGCTTTTTGACAGTGGCCCCGAAACGAAGCCCTCGACGCGATTGCGCCCGTAGCTGGCGATATCCTCCGTCAGGCCGGCATGAAATTGCTGCGTCGGATCGCCCGTGTGGAAGTTGATCTCGCCGCCGGTGGTGGGCTGACCATGGGTGAAGCCCGAGGCACCAGGGGCGACGGACACGTCATCCATATCGAACAGGATACCGGTGGTCATGATGCTGACCGGATAGGCGATGCCATCGACATAGGGCATGACCGAAGGCGTATTATTCTGGGTGAAATCCATCAGCCCCACGCCACGCAGGGCGAAATTGAGGGCGGCGCTGCCAAAGCTCGGCTGGATGGTCAGGTTGGGTGCCACGCGCACGATATCTGTCAGCTGCCGAACGTTCCGGTTCTGCAATTCCTGACGGGACAGAACGGTTTCGGAATGAGCATCATGCTGGCCTGCACTTGTTACGCCGCGCCGCGCCGAGACATGCACGGTTTCACTGCTACCCGCGAGGGATGACGGGCGACGGGCACCCTCCTGACGATGCACATTAGCCTTGCCGGACTTGCTGTGCAGCGCCGGTTTTGCGCTCTGGCCGGCGGCGTTGGCCGGGCTGATCCAGGCTGTCGCGCCCATCAAGAGGGGACATGCTGCAAACGTCGTGACGAGAAGCGCGGCACGACACGAGAAGGGGCGGGCAGGGCGTGATGTCGCAAGGGGTGGCATCTATGACTCCGGGCATCAGGATGGCAGGCAGCGGCTCGATGGGAAACTTCTTGTATACCAATTAGAATACAATTGTGTTCAATTCAACTTCGGAATGAAAAAAAGAGCGGGAACCGTTTCATTTCGTATCGTCACCGAGTGGATGGCGGTGACCTGCGTGCCGGTGCTTGCCCAAGTCCGGGGAGATGGGCATAAAACGGGTATGCTCTACGAAAACAGGCTTCCTGAAGACAGGTCCTATGAGAAAAGCGAACCGGAACGTGCCAGCGGGCTCGTGATCGAGGAAAAGATCATTCGCGCCGTTCTTTCGGGGCGGATCGCGCCTGGCGAACGTTTCGGTGAGAAAGAGGTCGGAGAGATCTTCGGCGTCTCGCGCACGATGGTGCGTGAGGCCATGATCAGGCTTAGCTCACGCGGTCTGGTGGATGTCACGCCGCGCCGCGGCTGGTTTGTGATCGAGCCCAGCGTGGCGGAAGCCCGGGAGGTGATCGAGGCGCGTCGTGCGGTCGAATCGGGGCTGATTCTGGATCACGGTCTCGTAGGGCCGGAGGCGATTGCCCGGCTTCGCAGCCATCTCGTTGCGCAGCAGAGTGCGATTGAAGGGCAGGATCTGGCGAGGCGCTCTTATCTGCTCGGGCATTTTCACGTTCATATTGCCGATGTGCTGGGCAATTCGGTCATTGCCAATATTCTTGAGAACCTCACAGCACGCACGGTGCTGATCGCTGCGCTCTATCAGTCGGATGAGGATGCCCAGCATTCCTGCCACGATCATGAAGCGCTGATTGTTGCGATGGAGCGTGGTGATCGTGATGAGGCGCTGCGTATCACGCGTGATCATCTGATCCACCTGGAAAAGGCGCTGCGTAATCGCGCTCGCAGCAACCGTCATGATCGCCTGCACGAGGCGCTGGCCGAGCCGTAACCCTGATGGCGTTGGGCTTGTCGGGCCTGATGCGCTTGCAGGCGCGTCTCGACAAGGTTGCTCGGCAAAGGCACAGATAGGTCAGACCTTTTACTGAGCACGATACAAACAATTACCTCTGTCAGGATTGCAGGGCTAAGCCCTTGCTCATGACGATCTCGCCAGCGCCTTTCCCGATCCTTGAGCCCAGTCAGGCTGCGACCCTTCCATCCGAGGTGCTTCGTCACCCTGTTTTCGGCAAGGATCTGCGCGTCGGCACACGTGCATCGCCTCTGGCGCTGGTACAGACGCGCAGCTTCATGGCGCAGCTGGGCGAGGCCTTTCCCTTTCTGGAAATCTTCGGCTCGGTGAAAGAGCATCCGATCTCGACCCGTGGTGACCGTGATCAGGCACGGCGTCTGGCCGAAATCGGTGGCAAGGGGCTTTTTTCCCGTGAAATCCATGAAGCGCTCAGGGCGGGCGACATCGATTTTGCCGTGCATAGCCTCAAGGATCTGGAAACCTTTCTGCCGGACGATCTGACGCTGGGTTGCGTCCTGCGTCGCGAAGACCCCCGTGACGGGCTGGTTCTGCGTCATCGCGATGCTGTCCGCTCCGGTGGTGATCCACTGGACTGCCTGCCAAAAGGCGCCCTGATTGGCTGCGCTTCGGTAAGGCGTCAGGCACAGCTTCTCGCGCGTCGTCCCGATCTGCGTTTCTGCCTCATCCGCGGCAACGTCCAGACGCGTCTGGCCAAGCTGGAGGCCGGGGCGTGCGACGCCACATTCCTGGCGCTCGCCGGGATGAAACGTCTGGGAATGGGGGCACGGGTCGATGTGATTTTCGAACCCGACGATATGCTCCCGGCTTGTGGTCAGGGGATTATCGGCATCACCTTGCGCCGCCGTGATGCGGGTGCCCGCGCGCTCATGCCTGCTCTGGAGGACCGCACGGCGCGTTATGCCGCAACGGCAGAGCGTGCATTGCTGGCCGGTCTGGACGGATCATGCCGGACGCCTGTGGGTGGTTATGCCACCATCGCCGGGCAGGTTCTGACCCTGCATGGGCTTGTGGCGTCTGAGGATGGCAGTTTCATGCTGCGTCGTTCCCTAAAAGGCAGCGTGGATGAGGCGGCCTTTCTGGGAACCGAACTGGCCGGCATCCTGCGTCGTGATACACCAGCCCGGATATTCGATGCGTTGATTGGCCAACCCGGCTGGTAACACCCGTCCGAACTTTTCCTGATCTCTGATTACGGTGTGTCCTGTCTGGTGAGGCAGGGCATTTTTCGTTGTGGATAAACACGGCGAGAAAATTTTCTCGTCATGGCAATTACAGAATCAGGGTTTTACCTGTCAGAGATATAGAGACAAACGGTTGGATCAATAAGAATGAAGTCCATAGGACAGAAACAACAGTAATGACCCGGAACAGGAGCGGGTCATTCGTGATTGTTCTGGAGTCTGGAAATGAGATTGCTGAAATTCGGTATGGCGGCCTTGATCGCAACCACAACCCTGACCGCCATGCCTCACGCGGCGCGGGCGGATGGGATCGAGAACCCGAATGAATTCTACTGGCCGACACGTCTGAACCTGTCGCCTTTGCGTGTGCATGACAGCGAGTCAAACCCCTATGGGCCGGATTTCGTCTATACGCGTGATTTCAGCAAGCTCGATCTGGCAGCCGTCAAGGCGGATATCCGCAAGACCTTGACCCAGTCTCAGCCCTGGTGGCCTGCCGATTACGGTACCTATGCCCCGTTCTTCGTTCGTATGGCCTGGCACGCAGCGGGCACCTATCGCGCCATGGACGGTCGAGGGGGTGAAGAGGGCGGCGAGCAGCGCTTTGAACAGCTGAATAGCTGGCCCGATAATGCGAGCCTCGACAAGGCGCGTCGGCTGCTGTGGCCAGTGAAGAAGAAATATGGCCGTGATCTCTCATGGGGCGATCTGATGGTGCTGACGGGTAATGTCGCACTCGAATCCATGGGCTTCAAAACCCTTGGTTTCGCCGGCGGCCGTGCCGATGACTGGCAGAGCGAGCTGGTCTATTGGGGCCCCGGCACACAGTTCATGAGCTCGAACGTCGATTCACAGGTCAAGAAATCCAGCGTCGAGCCCGGAGGCCACCTGCCCAAGCCTCTGGCCTCGACCACCAAGGGCCTGATCTATGTAAATCCGGAAGGCCCGAATGGTGTGCCGGACCCGGCAGCTGCGGCACAGATGATCCGTCTCGCCTTTGGGCGCATGGCGATGAATGACGAGGAAACCGTTGCCCTGATTGCAGGCGGCCATACTTTCGGCAAGGCGCATGGTGCGGCCTCGGCCACCAAATGCGTGGGCGTGGCCCCTGCCGCGGCACCTGTCGAGCAGCAGGGTCTGGGCTGGGCCAATCACTGCGTACAGGGCAAGCTGAAGGCGACCGATGCCATCACCAGCGGGCTCGAGGGCGCATGGTCGGCTGATCCGATCCATTTCACCTCGCAATATCTGGACAATCTGCTGGGTCATGAATGGGTCAAGACCAAGAGCCCGGCCGGGGCCACGCAATGGGTCCCCAAAGACGCAGAGAACATCGTTCCGGATGCGAGCGATCCCAACAAGCTGCATCCGCTCATGATGTTCACGACCGATATCGCGCTGCGTACCGATCCGTCCTATCGCGCCATCATTACGCGCTGGGCCGCTCATCCCGAGCAGTTTGCCGATGCATTTGCCCATGCGTGGTTCAAGTTGACCCATCGCGATATGGGGCCGAAATCGCGCTATTTCGGGTCAGAAGTCCCGGCGGCCGATTTCCTGTGGCAGGACCCGCTTCCTGCGGCACAGGGCGCAATGGTCAATGCGGCGGATATTCGCGAGCTGAAGAAGGCAATCGCGGCATCCGGGCTGACAGAGCGCGAGATGATCAAGACCGCCTGGGCCTCTGCCGCATCGTTCCGTGACTCCGATCATCGCGGCGGGGCCAATGGCGCCCGTATCCGTCTGGCGCCCGAGAATGACTGGGCCGTCAATGATCCGGCAGAGCTGAAATCCGTTCTGCCGAAGCTCGAGGCGGTGCAGCAGCATTTCAATGGCGGCGCGCATCATGGGCGCAAGGTGTCGCTGGCCGATGTGATTGTGCTGGCGGGTAATGTGGGTGTCGAGCAGGCGGCGCATAAAGCCGGTGTCGCGCTGGATCTGCCTTTTGCCCCAGGCCGTGTGGATGCCGGTCCCGAGCAGACGGACAAGCAGAGCTTTGCCCTGCTGGACCTCAGCGCCGATGCCTTCCGGAACTATTATCGCGCTGAGCCGGATGAGAAATCACCCACACAGATGCTTGTCGATCGTGCCAGCAATCTCTCGCTGAGCGTGCCGGAAATGACCGTGCTTCTGGGCGGCCTGCGTGTTCTGGACATCAATACCGGCCATTCCGCGCAAGGTGTTCTGACCACGCGTCCCGGGACACTGAGCAACGACTTCTTTGTCAATCTGCTCGATATGTCCACGCGCTGGGAGAAATCGACGCAGCCGGGCGTGTATGACGGGTTGGATCGTGAGACGAACAAGCCGCGCTGGACGGCCTCTTCGGTCGATCTGATCTTTGGTGCGAATGCCGAATTGCGCGCCGTTGTCGAGGTTTATGCCTCTGACGATGCCAAGGCGAAATTCGTGACGGATTTCGCCAGCGCCTGGACAAAGGTCATGACGCTCGATCGCTTCGACCTGCACCGCCAGTAATGTCCGCACACGGCCCCGTCTGGCATCCAGCCGGGGCCATGAGACAGGGGCCGTTCGCCGGATCCCTGCCAGATTGCCTCCTGCGCCTCTCACTTCGGGGAGACCATTCAAATGACCCGTCTTTTTTCACGCCTGATTGCCCCGCCGCGGGTTCTTCAGGCCTTTTTCCCCTCATTCTTCATGGTTCTGACCGGTGCGACCCTGATCTGTGCCGCGTCGCTCAGCGTGGCTCATGCGGCGACGGTGGATGTCAGGATGCTGAGCCATGCGCCCGATGGCGGCCGTGGTTTTGATCCGGCCATCGTCCACATCCATGCGGGCGATACGGTACATTTCATCGCTGCCGACCCCGGTCATAACGTGCAGTCGATTCCCGGTATGCTGCCTGAGGGTGCGGCTCCATTCACCGGTCCCATGGGTCATGATCTGAACGTGACGTTCAGCAAGCCGGGCCTGTATGGTTATAAATGCCTGCCCCATTACTGGATGGGTATGGTGGGCATGGTCGTGGTCGACAAACCGGACAATGAAGCGGCGGCCAAGGCTGTGTCGCAGCCCGGTGCAGCGGCAATACGGTTCAGAAAGCTTTTCGACACGCTCGATCGAGGCTGACCCGATGGCGGTCAGGCAGGGTGGCAGGACGTATCATGCGTCAATGCGCGAAAGGCCACCGCACTACACCTTCGTGGCCATTCTGCTGCATTGGTGCCTCGCCCTGCTCGTGATCGGGCAGATCCTGCTCGGGTTTGCGATGGATCGTGCGGGGCTGCCTGATACAGCGGCGTTTTCGGTTTTCCAGATTCATCGCGCTCTGGGTGTGGTCATCCTGCTGCTGGTTGCGCTGCGCGTGATCTGGCGCCTCGGGCACAAGCCGCCACCCCATCCCCTCCGGACCAGCATCTGGCAGGCGCGGCTTGCCGATGCGGTGCATGGGGCGCTTTATGGTTTGCAGCTTCTTGCCCCTGTTTCGGGCTGGGCCCTGGCTTCCTGCGCAACGCTGGAACTGCCGCTCTCGATTTTCGGGTGGTTCGACTGGCCGCTTCTGCCTCTTGCTCACACGGACAGAAACGAAGCGGTTTTGCGCAACGTGCATCACGCTGTCGTCTGGAGTTTTGCGGCGCTGATCCTGCTGCATGGTCTGGCGGTGCTGTATCATCTGATCCGGCGCGACGGTGTGGTGCGACGTATTCTGTTTGTCAGGTCAGATAATTAGTTCATTCTTGCGCCAGTGACGCAGAAATGATTTATTGTTTATTTGTAAAATAAAATGTTGTTGTGAATTATGAATATTGTGTTGTCAAAACAATGAAATTTTTATAAACGGATATTGCTGGCGCATCTTATTTCATATCCCGGACCATCTTCCCGCAACCCTCGGATGGTCCGATGAAAAAAACGCTTCTATTTGCCGTATCACTGATGTGTCTCGACAGCGTCCGTGCGCAGGCTGAGCCTAAACCTGCCAAACCTTCGCCCCGCCCCGTCATGGCAGTAAAACCTGTGGTGGCAGCAAAAGAAGAGCAGGTGAAAGTATCGGGGCGTCATCGCGAGGGCGGGGGTGGCATGATGGTGAAGCACCTTACCCCCAGGACAATCAGCACGCTCACCGCTGATTTCATCGAAAAACAATCGCCCATGTCCACGCCAACGGGTCTGATTGCCAATCTGCCGGGGGTGGTCGGATCGAGTCAGGGGCCACTGACGGCCTCCTTCGAATCCTTCCACATACGTGGTCTGGACCGGACGGAAATCGGGGTGACCTACGAGGGCATTCCGGCCGCCAATCCGTTTACCTACAGTGTTTACACCCCGTCGATGGTCGATACCGAAAACATGGGGTCGATTTCGGTCATGCAGGGTTCGGCAGACGTCAACGCCCCCGTCTACAACGCAGTCGGGGCGCAACTCTCGATGACGTTACGCAAGCCTGCCACCCATCAGAACCTTTTCGCACAGGCATCTGGCGGGACACATAGCCTGAACAAGGAATTCGTGCGTTACGACACCGGTGAGATCGGTCATAGCGGGGTTTATGGTTTTGCCTCCGGTTCCTATTCGAGCGGCAATCTCTGGCGCGGGCCCGGATCGGTCAGCCGCTGGCATGTGGATGCCGCCCTGACCAAAAGCTGGAATACGCACAGCGATTCCGAAGCGATATTCGGCTATACCAAGTCCGATCAGACCTCGTGGCTTTATCCGACACTCGGTCAGTGGCGGACTTATGGTGTGGGGTACAATACCACGAAGGATCCGAGCTCGCCGGGCTTTTATGAAATCAACAAGCGCAATACCGGCACAGTTTTCGGCGCGCTCAAGAACCATTTCGGCTTCGATCATGGGCTGTCGCTCGATGCCACAGCCTATGGGGTCGAATTCAACGGCCCCTATTTCTGGGGCGCCAATGTACCGGTTTCGGGCGGCTATATCGGCACACAGCGCTACGATCATCTCGATGGCTACGCGCCCTCATCGGCAACGCTCCGTACGGCTGTCCATCAGCCCTGGTTTACCTTGTCATCGGGGCTGAATCTGGTGGGAAGCTGGAAGCGTTCCTTCAATACTCTGAGCGTTTCCTACTGGTATTCCTACGCCAATGAATCCTCGAATCAGCGCTATTATCCGATCAATGCGCAGGGGCAGTGGACGCGCTCAACCGGCTATCTGACGGCGTTTGGCGGTATGCCGATCAACGAGGACCCTGAGAACGCCCTGCAACAGGCCAACACACTGGCGATCAATGACAAGGTGAGCCTCCTGAACGATCGTCTTGTGCTTGAGGCCGGGCTCAAGACGGCCATGTTCAACCGGCAGTACACGATGGATCTACCCGGTGCCACGCCCTATAAATCCGTGCGCAATGCGTTCATACCGGCCCCGCAATTTCTGGCGAGCTACCGGTTCGATCAGGCCAGTCAGGTCTATATCAACGGCACGACAGGTTATCGTATGCCGAGCAGCCTGAACTCTCAGGTTTCGATGTACAGCCATCTGAATGGGCAGCCCACTTCCACCCCGCTCGATCCCTATGAGCCGGAATACATGATCGGCGAGGAAATCGGTTATCGTTACAGCGGCGCGATGATGGCGAATATCGCCTATTTTCACTACAACATGACCCATCATCAGATCACGAGTGCAACCTATCAGCCTGGATCGACCAATATCGTGGCGCAGGTGATTGATGCGGGCGGGCAGGAAGCCAATGGCGTGCAGCTCGAACTTGCGACCCATCCCTGGCACCATCTGAGCGCCTATGCATCGGGCCAGTACATGATGACGCGTATCGGCAATAATATCGCCTATCAGGGGGATTATCTGCCCACCAAGGGCAAGCAGGAACCCGGCGCGCCGAAATTCCTTGCCACGATGGGACTGAGTTATGACGACGGAACCAATTTCGGGACCTTCAACCTGCGCTATTCGGACGCGCAATATGCCACGTTGATGAACGATCAGAGCATCCCGTCCTATATGACGGCCGATATCTCGCTTGGTCGCAACCTGCCGAAATTCGGGCATGTGCTGCCCAAGCTCATGCTCAATCTCATCAATATCTCCGACCAGCATTATCTGTCCGGTGTCTATGGCTACACTGCCGCTGCCACAGCCCATCGCGGCGTTTATGGGAGTGGTCTGACAGGCTCCCAGCCGACCTATGACATCAGCTCCGGTTTTGCCGCGGTGGTAAGCCTGTCAGGCAATTACAATTGATCCGGGCGGGTATTTCGGGTTGCGGCGGTACGGCTGCGACCCGTTGCCTGTCATGGATGGGTTTGCGTCCTGATCCAGTCAGTCACCGCTTTCAGAGCGCTCGGGTCGATGTCGTTTTCGATCAGGGCGTATTCACTCACATCCCCCGTCCCGGCTTTCTGAAGCAGGTGATTGAGACCGGGGAACTCGACGATGCGGGCGTGCGGGTTGCGTGACAGGGCGTTTTGCAAGGCGGGCCGATTGAGGTCGGGGGGTACCTGCCTGTCCTTGCTGCCCAGGGTGGCCAGAACAGGACAGCTTACCTGCGACAGAGCCACGGCGGGATCGTAGCGGTCGTAAAAGCGTATGGCAGGCAGGGTGAGATCATGCAGGCTGTCCGGCAGGCCGGATTGCGTCCCGTTCAGGCGATTCCATGCACTGTTCGCAGCTTGCTCTGCGGCTTTCTGGGATTGCTGTGGTGTCATGGCGTCGAGCACCGTTTCAAACAAAACATCGCTCTGACGGGAAACAGCGTCCGGCACATGCCGGGCCGCAGCAGCCCAGTGTCTCTGGGCGAGCATGACCTGTCGCCCCGGTACGGCCGGGGCTTCCAGCATGACGATAAAACTGATCTGTCGATCACGGGCAGCAATCATCGCCGCGATGACGCCGCCCTCACTATGGCCCATGAGGCCGGTTCTTTGCGGATCGATATCGTGGCGATGGCGCATGAAGCGAAGTGCAGCAGCGATATCCGAGGCGAAATCTTCTGTGGTGGCGGTCGTGACTGGGCCGGTCGAACCCCCTCTCTGTCTGTCATCCAGACGCAGGACAGCGATGCCCTGACGGGTGAGCGTGTCGGCCCAGAGCAGGAAGGGCTTATGCCCTGCGATCGTCTCGTCGCGGTCCTGCAACCCTGAGCCGGTAATGAGGATGACAGCCGGGAAGGGGCCCTTGCCCTGAGGCAAGGTCAGTGTGCCGGTAAGATGGGACGGTCCGGATGGATTATCGAAAGCGACATCTTCGCTGCGATAGGGGAAAGGGGGTGCGGTGTCTGCGGTCGCGAAGGCGCCGCACTTTCGGCTGCCGCTGCCATGCCGGTCGCTCGGGTCATGCGCAGGGGAAAGGAGGACGCTCCCTGTGACCATGTCCCCGCAAGAATATTGTCCGGTCCGCTCAGGGTGCCAACATAGCGGGCGGAAAGTCCTGGCAGGTCCAGGGTGAGTGTCTGCCCTTCCAGCGTGGCACGTTGAACAGGCAGGCCAAAAGCAGACTGCGCGGGGCTATCGAGTGTGGCTGACCACTCGCCTTGTGGTGCGCCAGCCCGCGGCGAAAGGTGTAGCACAAGTGGGAGGGACTGCCCCTGGGGCAGGGCAAGGGTGCCCTGCCAGTTGCCGGCAGGCGTGGGGGGCGCCGCAAGGGCTGTGCCCATGCCGCAGAGCGTCAGAATAAGTCTTGCCAGCGCCATGACCTGAATACTCCATGCCCGAACCCGGCCGATGGCAAAGCCCGCCGGCACAGGTCATATCATGGAGCGATCAAGGTCTGATGCAACGCGTTTTCCGACAGGGTGGGGGTGCGTCACGGGCTTATGAAGCCAGAGCCATCGTGATACCGGGGCGGGAATCGAGGGTAGGGGCGGAGGCGTTGAGAGCCAGCCCCCAACGCCCGATATCGAACGGGCTGGGCCCTCCCCGGTCTGAGGGTCGGGACCGGAGAGGGGGGAGAGGCTTCAGGCGTCGAACAGGGCCGAGATGGCGTTCTGGGCGTCTTTCTGGATCTGCTTCAGGTGATCCTCGCTCACGAAGCTCTCGGCATAGATCTTGTAGACATCCTCGGTGCCGGACGGGCGGGCAGCAAACCAGCCATTTTCAGTCGTGACCTTCAGCCCCCCAATCGGCGCATCATTGCCGGGCGCACGGGTCAGCTTGGCCAGAACCTCGTCACCTGCCAGATGGGTCATGGGAAGCTGTTCCGGCGTCAGCTTGGAGAGAATGGCTTTTTGCGCGGCGTTCGCTGCGGCATCGATGCGCTGATAGAAGGGAGCGCCGAGCTCCGCCGTCAGGGCCTTGTAATGCTCGGACGGGGTCTTGCCGGTAACCGCCGTAATTTCGGCGGCCAACAGCCCGAGGATGAGCCCGTCCTTGTCGGTGGACCAGACGCTGCCATCGCGACGAAGGAACGACGCGCCGGCGCTTTCCTCGCCACCGAAACCGAGGGTGCCGTTATAGAGCCCGTCCACGAACCATTTGAAGCCAACCGGAACCTCGACAACCTTGCGGCCGATCTTGGTGGCCACACGGTCGATCAGGGCCGAGCTGACCAGCGTCTTGCCGATGCCGGCATCCTGGTTCCAACCGGGGCGGTTGTTGAACAGGTACCAGATGGCGACGGCCAGATAATGGTTCGGGTTCATCAGCCCGTCGGGACGCGAGACGATGCCATGACGATCGGCATCCGTATCGGTCGCAAAAGCCACATCGAACTGCGAGCCCATGCCGATCAGACGGGCCATGGCGTAGGGGGAGGAGCAATCCATGCGGATCTGTCCATCCCAGTCAGCCGTCATGAAACCGAAGGTCGGGTCGAGTTCGGTGCTGACAATCGTGGCCTTGAGGTCATAGCGCTTGATGATGGCCGGCCAGTAATCCAGCGCCGCCCCACCCAGCGGGTCGATGCCGATGCGGATGGTGGAGTTGCGGATGGCCTCCATGTCGATCACGGCACCCAGATCATCCACATAAGGCGTGATGAAATCATGGCCGCGCACACAATCGGCCTTGCGGGCCTCCTCATAGGGCAGGCGGTGCACGTCCTTGAGCCCTGCGGTCAGGAAGGCGTTGGCCTGATCCTGGATCACCTTGGTGATGTCGGTGTCGGCCGGGCCACCATGAGGGGGATTGTATTTGAAGCCGCCGTCGATGGGCGGATTATGCGAAGGCGTGATGACCACACCATCGGCCAGACCTTCGCTGCGTCCCTTGTTGTAGGTCAGAATGGCATGCGAGACGACAGGCGTGGGGGTAAAGCGGCTGTTGCAGTCGATGCGGACTTCCACACCGTGCGCGGCAAAGACCTCGATGGCGGAGCGCTGTGCCGGGTCGGACAGGGCATGGGAGTCGATGCCGATGAAAAGCGGCCCCGTAATACCCTTGTCCTTGCGGTAGCGGCAGATGGCTTCCGCAATGGCGAGGATGTGGTTCTCGTTGAAGCTGGTATGGAGCGACGATCCACGATGACCCGACGTGCCGAAGGATACGCGCTGCGCGGCAATGGCCGGGTCAGGCTTGCGGTTGTAGTAAGCCCCGATGAGCGCCGGAATATCGGCGAGGGCGGAGGGGTCCAGCGTCTTGCCGGCGAGAGGGCTAACAGCAGTCATGGGTATCCGGGTCCTTGATCTTGCAGACGGTTTTGACCTTTTCAGGTGACACCGCCCAATGGCACCGAGTCAATGCGGCGAAAGCCACACCTAGGCACTTCACATGGCCGTTATGAGGCAGGCGAGACCCGGATCGGGCAACAAAGCGTGCTGACAATAACTTGATACAAAACTGTTCCCGTCCGGATTACGATGCGGAACGTTCCTGGCATGGCAACAGGAATGATAACGCTCACAGGACGATAAGATGGAACTCAAGATGCCCCTCGCTCGCCGAGGGTTTCTGACGACGGCGCTGGGTGGCGCTGTCTGCGCTGCCCTGCCGGCACGCGCCGCCACGGATGTCACGGCATCACCGCCGAGCGTGATCAGCCAGCCGCCACGTCAATGGGGAGCGTCGGCGGGACCGGCCTATTTCCCGGACCCGGATGTGATCGCGCTCGATCCGTCCTTCAGTAACCTCACCTATTTCGCAGCCCCCATACGCCGCATCTATGACAAGGGCGACTGGACCGAGGGTCCTGCATGGAGCAGCGAGGGGCGTTATCTGGTTTTCAGTGACGTCGTGCAGTCCAAGGCACTGCGCTATATCTGGGAGACGGGCGAAGTCACCGAGTTCCGTCCTGACAGTTATGCGGCCAACGGTAACTGCTTCGATTTCCAGGGGCGGTTGATCACCTGTCAGGATTTCTTCCGTCGTGTCGTTCGTTTCGAGCATGATGGCAGCGTGACCGTGCTTGCCGATAAATTTGAGGGCAAGGGCCTCAACTCGCCCAACGATGTTGTACCGCATCCCGATGGCAGCATCTGGTTTACCGATCCGGGCTATGGAACCAACATCTCCGAAGGTCACGCCGATGAGCCGGGCGGCCCGACCAACCCGGATGGCAAGATCAAGTGGAAGATCGGTCGTGAGCTGATTGGCGAGATTGGCGGTGTCAGGCGCCAGCAGGATCATGTGTTCCGCCTCACCCCGGATGGCACGCTCAAGGCTGTGCTGCTGGAAAAGGACGTGACCTGCCCGAATGGTCTGGCCTTCTCTCCCGATTTCAAGAAGCTCTATATCGCCTCGACCCCGGCTGGGCCGGGTCAGAAAAAGGGTGGTGACCAGGCTATTCACGTGTTCGATGTGCAGGGTGACAGTCTGGCCAATGGGCGTGTTTTTGCTGACATGCGCTTTCATGGCGCGCAGATGAATCCTGACGGGTTCAGGGCCGATGTTTTCGGCAATCTGTGGTGTGGCGTGACAGGGCCGCTCGGTCTGTGCGGTGTGTTCGTCTTCAGCCCGCAGGGCGTGCTGCTCGGCCGTATTCGCCTGCCGCAGGGCTGCTCGAACCTGACTTTTGCCGGTCCGAAGCGCGATCATATCGTGATGTGCGCGGGAAGCGCGCTTTATATGCTTCAGGTGGGTGTACAGGGTGCCGCTTCGTCCTGAGTCATTACACGGCCCGTGGTCGCTTGCGACCGCGGGTGTGAAGCCGCGGGAGTTGTGCCGCGCAGGCCAGACTGTCGCCCCATATCTCTATTGCGCAGTCGAAAAATACCGACGCTTCTCACAGCATGTATGGTTCTCGAAAGCAGGCATGCATAGCGGCGGTTGTAGAAATTCATAAGAAAATACGATTTCTCATCAAAACAATTCAAGTATAATTTTCAATATAAAAACTATTTATAAGATTTTATCACCTAAGAAATCCAAAAATAAATAAGGTTGTTTCGGGTGGCCGGTAATTTCATCATCTCTTCTGGTATATCCAACTCTTACGGGTTTCTAAACGCGACGATCCTCGTGAAAGCAGGCGGGGCACTTGCTGGAGGCACAACGCGGAACTGCGTGACAACCGTAGAGGCTGGCGGAAACATACGCTCTGAAATCGTGAGTGGCGGGGCGCTTACGCTCAAGAGTGGTTCTGCCATGTCAGACTCCTCTATGAGGGCGTCAGTCGGTGTCACCGCCGAAAGCAACGTGAAGTTTACGAATATCACGATTGAGGCTGGTTCGCGGATCACTTGCGGCACTAACGTGCTGCTTCAGGGACCGACAAACAATGCAGGGTCGATCTCTGGTGGGACTGTTTACGGCCAGGGCTCAGTCGAGACAGTAACAGGTTCAGTCCAGAATCAGACCATTGCCTCTGGTGCCACGATTACTGTCCAGAATGGCCAGATTCAGGGAACTGTATCGCTACTTGCTGGTGCAGCCGCTGAGTTGAGTGGGAGCGTAGGAGGTACGATCAACCTTGCTGGCACCAGCTATGCGACGATGACGCTCTCTGCCGGCTCCCTCCCAACAACCCTGATCACAGGTTTTAATGGCGCCAGCGACAGCCTGTCCGACAAGATCCGGATCAACGGCGTGACGAAAAGCCAGATTGCTTCCGTCTCGAAAACGGCCAATGCACTTTATCTGACCTTGAAAGACGGTCGCGTTCTGACGCTGAACATCCAGAACGTGGGGACCACCGGCTATTCGATTATCGATTCCGGCACCGGGATTATCCTGGCCGTCTGTTATCTCGCCGGTGTCCAGATCGAAACGCCCGAAGGATCGGTGGCGGTCGAGCAGATCCGGGTGGGTGATCGGATTACGGCCATTGTCGATGGCACGCCTCAGTCGCGCGAGGTGATCTGGACTGGCAGTGGCCATTGCAGGATTGATCGGACTCTGCCCGATGATCTTGCCGGGTATCCTGTCTGCATCCGCAAGGATGCGCTGGGGGCAGATATGCCGACCCGCGATCTTTACGTCACTGCCGAGCATGGCCTGTTGCTGGACGGCCATTTCATCCCTGCGCGTATGCTGGTGAATGGCCACTCCATCTTCTATGACAAGTCTCGCGAGGAGTATGCTTTCTATCATTTCGAGACGAAAGAACACTCGGTTGTGGCCGCTGATGGTGTGCTATCCGAAAGCTATCTTGATACGGGTAATCGGGCGATGTTCAGCGTCCAGTCCTCGCGTATTGACCCTGTTATCGGGATGTTGAGCTGGGACCGTGATGCGGCTGCACCGCTCATGACGGATCGCGAGCGTGTGGAACCGATCTATAATCGTATCGAAAAAATGCAGCCTGCCGTTACGAAGCCGGAGCGGGCATTGACCGATCACGCTGATCTACATCTGGTGACGGATGACGGGGTGATTGTTCGGCCCCTGCGCGTTGCTGGCGCGAAGCATGTGTTCCAGCTTCCGCCTTCGGCGCAGAGCGTGACCATCCGTTCCCGCACGGCACGTCCCTGCGATATCGTCGGTCCTTTCCATGATGACCGGCGTAATCTCGGTGTACTGGTGGGGCAGATCCTGCAATTCGTCTCTGGTGAGATCGTGGATTATGACAGGCATCTCTCGGACTGCGAGATGAGCGGCTGGCACAATTATGCTGGGGGCGCATCGCGATGGACGAGTGGAGACGGATTCCTCTTTGTGGCGGATACGCTTGGAGAGGAACACAGGCTTGTCTCGCTCGAGATCCTCGCCGGAGGTCCCTATCTTTGCGCCGATCAGGGTTCCGTAGGCGATTTGAGGGCCAGCGCGGGATAACCGGGCGCTCCGACAGGGGGGCAGTTTGCCCGGACCCCGTCATGGATCGCCTCGTTTGGGAAGCATCTCTTACCCACGGGATAGGTGAACAGAGGCATACACCCAAACCCGGTCGGGTCTGTTCGCGTTGATTGGACATCCAGTCAACGCGGAGTTCACACAATGCCATCTATCGATGCAGCCCGATCCGGCGTTTTCGCCATAGGTGGTGATCTCGAAGTCGTCCGGCTCGGTTTTGGCGCTATGCGCATTACCGGCAAAGGAGTGTGGGGTGCGCCACAGAGCCACGAACAGGCTGTCGCGACCTTGCGTCATACCCGTGATCTTGGAATTACCCTGATCGACACGGCCGATTCCTATGGACCTTTTGTCTCGGAAGATCTGATACGCGAGGCGCTCTTTCCCTATGGCGGGCAGGTCATTGCTACCAAGGGTGGCCTGACACGTCATGGCCCCGATATCTGGCGTCCTGTTTGTCATCCTGATTATCTGCGTCAATGCGTACTCATGTCGCTCCGTCGGCTGGGCGTGGAACGCATTGATCTGTGGCAGCTTCACCGTGTGGGGGCTGACTGCTCGCCAGAGACGCAGTTCGAGGCCATAGCCAAACTGCAGCAGGAGGGGCTGATCCGTCATGTCGGTCTGTCCGAAGTCGATGTGCCGATGATCGAACGGGCAGGCGCTTTCTTCCCTGTGACGACTGTCCAAAACCGTTTCAATCTTGTCGATCGCAAATCTGAGGATGTGCTCGATTACTGCGAGGCGCACCAGATTGGCTTCATTCCCTGGGCACCGCTGGCTGCCGGGTCTCTGGCTCGCCCCGGCACGGTGCTCGATGCCATAGCGAAAGACCGTGATGCCTCACCGGGGCAGATTGCCCTGGCGTGGCTTCTGCACCGTTCGCCTGTCATGTTGCCTATTCCCGGAACCGGCAGTCCCGCTCATCTGGAAGAGAATGTCCGGGCTGCGTCCATCACGTTGAGCGAGGAGGAGTGCGCAGCTCTGGACAAGCAGGGCCGCGAGGCCTGGAAAAGTTCCGAAAATTAAGGCTTTTCCTGCCATGATTGCAGGGGGCGACGAGGGCGCTGGACAATGCTAGAACGCTTGTCATGATCCACGCCACCACCGCCCTTTCCTCCACCGGGTTCCCCCTGTTCTGGTTCTCGACTGCTCAAGGTGGCGGAGGCAGCGGGCGCGTTCCTATGGGGGGCGGGCAACGCGGCCCCGAAGGGGGGCGCCAGCCGCCTCGTGGCCCGCGTTTCCGCCGCTGGCGCCAGGGCCTTGCAATCGCTGCCGGTATTGCTCTGGTGGGGGTGGCCGGATCGGGGCTGTTCGTCTGGCATCAGTATGAGCGTGTCGCGTCCGATCTGCCGAGCGTCGACACGCTCAAGACCTACCAGCCGCCGACCGTCAGCCGGATCTATACGTCTGACGATCACATCATGGCCGAGCTGGCCGCCGAACGCCGGATCTATATCCCGATCAACGCCATTCCCGAGCGCGTGAAAAATGCCTTCATCGCGCCTGAGGATCAGAATTTCTATACCCATGCGGGTCTGGATCCGCTGGCCATCATGCGAGCCGAGCTGACGAACCTGACCCATCGCAGCAAGCGGGCTCTGGGTGCCTCGACCATCACGCAGCAGGTTGCACGCAACATGCTGCTCAACAGCAATGCCCGTACGCTGGAGCGCAAGGAGAAGGAAGCCCTTCTGGCGCTGCGCATCGAGCAGACGCTGAGCAAGGACAAGATCCTCGAAATCTATCTCAACGGGATCTATCTCGGTAATGGCGCCTATGGCGTGGCCGCCGCCGCGCAGACCTATTTCAACAAGCCGCTCGATCAGCTGACCAATGCCGAGGCAGCTTTCCTGGGCGCGCTGCCGAAGTCACCTGCCAATTATAACCCATACCGCCATCCCGAGCGTGCCATCGAGCGCCGGAACTGGGTACTGGACCGCATGGCCGAAATCCATGCCATCTCGCACGAAGAGGCCGCAGCCGGACAGAAAGAGCCTCTCATTCCGCATGATGCGGTGCGTTTCGGCCCGCTGCCCAATGCCGAATGGTTTGGCAGCGAGGTGCGTCGTCAGCTGATTGATCGTTACGGGCCTGACCGTGCCATGCAGGGCGGCCTCGAGGTGCATACGAGCCTCGATCGCAAATTGCAGGATGCAGCGACCCTGAGCCTTCGTCAGGGGCTCATGGAGTACGACCGCAGCCATAGCCGCTGGCGTGGCCCTGTGACGAAGCTGCACGATGCTGTGGCCGGTGACGGCTGGGTTGAGGCGCTGAAAGACGTTACGCCTCCTGCTGGCATGATCGATCAGTGGCGTCTGGCAGTCGTCCTGAACCCTGCTCAAGGGCGCGTCGGTTGGCTCTCACATGGAGAAAAGCAGGAAGGTCAGGTCATCGCCAAGGATCTGGGGTGGATGCGCAATGCCGGGACACTGGCCGCCGGTGATGTGATCATGATCGAGCCTCAGGCTGAGTCCGGTCGCGTCGCCGTGCGACAGGTTCCTAAGGTTGAAGGCGCACTTGTCAGTCTCGATGCGCGCACCGGGCGTGTGCTGGCGATGGTGGGCGGCTGGTCGTTCAAGGAATCGCAGTTCAACCGTGCCACACAGGCGCTGCGTCAGCCCGGGTCATCGTTCAAGCCCTTTGTCTATCTCGATGCGATGGAGCAGGGCATACCGCCCTCCGAGAAGTTCGAAGATGCGCCGGTTTCCTATGGTGACTGGCATCCCAAGAATTACGAGGAAGACAACTGGGGCCCGACAACCCTGCATGATGCCCTGCGTGAGAGCCGCAACCTCGTGACGATCCGCCTTGCAGCGCATCTGGGCATGAAATCCGTGGCCGATATGGCGATCTCCATCGGGCTGGTCGACCAGATGCCGCATGTGCTCCCTGCCGCTCTTGGAGCGGTCGAGACCACAGTGCTGCGTGAGGCAGGGGCCTATGCCACGATCGCTTCCGGCGGCAAGCTGGTGACACCCAGCCTGATTGATGAGGTGCTGGATCGCGATGGCAGTGTCCTGTGGAAGCCCGAGGGCCTCGCTCTTGGCACGACCATGCAGGCCCCCAACCAGACAGCAATCGTGACCCCGGCTGTAGCCCCCGGCGCAACACCTGCTGCCGCATCCTCCGGCAACCCGGCCGATATGACAGCACCCGCCACGCCTGCGCCTGTCGCCCCTTCGGGCCCGGTTCCCGGCAGTGTGGAGGTGCCGCAGGTGCAGGACAATCGCCGACAGGTGGCCAGTGCTGCAAGCGCCTATCAGATTACGGCCATGATGCAGGACGTGATCAAGCGTGGCACGGGCACGATTGCGGGGCAGGGCATCACGCGTGACATAGCAGGCAAGACTGGCACCAGTCAGGACTTCCGCGACGCGTGGTTTGCCGGCTTCACCCCTGATATCGTCACAGTGGTCTGGGTCGGGTTCGACACCCCGCAATCGCTTGGCAAGAGCGAGACGGGTGGGCGTATTGCCGGGCCGATCTGGAACCGTTTCATGAAGGTGGCCCTCGAGGGGCGGCCGGATCTGCATTTCCGTGTGCCGGAGGGCGTGACCCTTGCCCGCTATGACACAGGCCGACTGATGGCAGTCGATGGATTCAAGGCTGATCAGGTGCCGGGCATGAGCATCGCCCTCAATGGCTTTGGCGCAGGGACAGAAGCGCTCACTGCGGCGGATACCGGAACCGATCTGTATGATACGGAAACCGATATGGCAGGGGCGTCGAGTCAGGCCGGGCTGACCGAGCCAGGCGGCGAGAATTCGGGCGCCGCCAAAAAACAACAGGCTCCCAATGCCCAGCCACAGGGTGACATTGGCATGGGCGGGCTTTATTGAGACCCATCGAACACGCAGGAGCATGAATCATGTCGGCCGAAACCGAGGCCCTATCGGAGCAGATCAAGCAGTCGGTGGCACTGCTGAGGAGGCATCTTTGACTGGGATGCTGCACAGACACGTCTCGCCGAACTCAATCACCGGGTAGAAGACCCCGACCTGTGGAATGATGCCGACGCCGCGCAGAAGCTGATGCGTGAGCGAACGCTGCTGGCGACCCAGATCGAGGGTGTCGAGAAGATCGAGCAGGACACTGCCGATATGCTCGAGCTTGTCGAACTGGCCGAGGACGAACAGGATCAGGATACGGTTGCCGAAGCCGTTGCGACCCTGCGCAAACTCGCCGAGCAGGCCAATGCACGCCAGATCGAGAGCCTGCTTTCGGGTGAGGCGGATAGCAATGACTGCTATATCGAGGTCAATGCCGGCGCCGGTGGCACAGAGGCACAGGACTGGGCCGAAATGATGCTGCGCATGTATACGCGCTGGGCAGAGCAGCGCGGCTACAAGGTGACCATCATGGAAACCAGCGAGGGCGAGCAGGCTGGCATCAAGTCTGCCACGCTTCTGGTCACGGGTGCCAATGCCTATGGCTGGCTCAAGACCGAGGCTGGCGTGCATCGACTCGTGCGTATCTCGCCATTTGACGCCGCCGCCCGCCGCCAGACCTCTTTCGCTTCCGTCTGGGTCTATCCCGTCGTGGACGACACGATCGAGATCGAGGTGAATGACGGCGATCTCAAGGTCGACACGTTCCGGGCCTCCGGCGCAGGTGGGCAGCACGTCAACAAGACCGATTCGGCGATTCGCATCACGCATATCCCGACTGGTATTGTTGTCGCTTGTCAGACCGACCGCTCACAGCACCGCAACCGTGCAACGGCCATGCAGATGCTGAAGGCCCGCCTGTACGAGGCCGAGCTGCAGAAGCGCGAAGCTGCCGCAGCCCAGACCGAGGCAGCCAAGACCGATATTGGCTGGGGGCACCAGATTCGTTCATACGTTCTGGCGCCGTATCAATTGGTCAAGGATCTCCGCACCGGGGTGGAAAAAGGCAATCCCGATGCAGTGCTTGATGGCGCGCTGGACGATTTCATGTCCGCAGCACTTGCCCAACGCGTAGGCGCAACGCGTTCGGAGGCCAGCGCCAACGCCCAATAGATGGCTTTGGCGACAAGGGGCTGAATCTCTTGCGGTGCAAGACTTTCAGCCTCTTTTTGCGCGTTTCATAAATATTACTCTTGCAGTGAATTAATGTTCCGTTTCACTGTGTCTCAAAGTGTCGTGCCGCTGGTATGCAAAACCTTGCCTGTCGGAAAACGGCACGAACGAAACGAAACTGACTTGACAGCAGTGCCTTACCTTTGCCCAATTTGCACGGGAGCCATGCGCTGGGAGCATGGTAAACATTTCGGGATGTGTCGGCCAGACTGACGCCTGACCGGAACGCAAGTCGCATGGGGCGGTTGCGATATTATCAAGTCGGTCCGCCCCTCTCGCCAAGAGAGGTGTGGGGCTCAGGACAGAGGGTTTGGAGTGACACAACCGATGAACTACGCCGAGCAGGAGCGACGCCCGACGAAGTACATCGTCGGCATCGCAATCGCTATGCTTTTCCATGTCGTTGTGATCTACGCCTTGGTGAACGGGTTGGGTTCGAAAATCGTCGAACAGTTCCATCCGCCGATCAAGACGAAGATCATTACGGAGCCGAAGAAGCCGCCGCCGCCGCCGCCACCGCCGCCGCCGCCGCAGATGACGACGCCGCCGCCGCCGTACATACCGCCGCCGAAGATCCAGATTCAGCCGCCGCCACAGAAGCATGTGATCAAGCAGGTCACGCATGAAAAGCCGCCGGCACCCGTGCCGCCTGCCAATAATGCGCCGCCCGCTCCCGCAGCGCCGAAGGGCCCGCCTGTGCCGGATCACTCGGCTGGTGCCTCGCCGATCAACGGTGCCCGTCCGGTCTTCCCTGAGGAGATGCTGGAAGAAAACCGCGAAGGCAGCGTCACCGTGGCCTGTGACATCGGTACCGACGGTCGTACGTCAAACTGCCAGGTCACCAATTCGACGGGTGGTCATGCCTTCGTCGAAGCTGCCATGGAGTTCCTCCGCAAGGCCCGTTACCAGCCTGCGGTCACGAATGGACAGCCGGTGGTCGAGCATCACCATACCCTGCACATCAACTTCACCCTGGGTGATGACTGAGTGCATGGCGACCGGCGTGAAAGCCCCGGTCGCCTGACGGAATGACGGAAGAGAAGCTCTGGCTTCTTTTTCCGACGGGGCAGGGGGCAGGCAGCCTCCGCGCCCCGGAAAGTGATAAACCAAGCCGCGCCCGGCAGAGAACGGGGCGGCACTGCCAGAGTCCTTCTCGAAGGGGCTCTTTTTCAGAGGATTTGGAGTTAATGACGAGACTGTTCCGCCTTCCCGCTCTCGCCGCCCCGGCCCTGGCAGTCACGCTTGCCGTGGCGCAAGGTGTGGTCGTGCCGGCCGTTGCTCTTGCCCAGGAAACCCCGGCTGCCCAGCCTGCGGCTCCTGCTCCCGACGCTGCTGCCCCGGCTCCCGCAGCCCCGGCCCCTGCAGCGCCTGACGCCGCTGCTCCGGCTGCCCCCGGCGCCCCGGCTCCCGATGCGGCTGCGCCCGCTCCCGGCGCCCCGGCCCCTGACGCTGCTGCTCCGGCCGCTGGTGCCCCTGCACCTGACGCCGCTGCCCCGGCTCCTGAAGCTCCTGCCGAGGCAACCGCGCCGAAGTCGCAGGAAAACCCGTATGGCCTGAGCGCTCTCTGGTCCAACGGTGATGCCATTGCCCGTGGCGTTCTGCTGATCATGGTCATCATGTCCGCAGGCACCTGGATCATCATGGTCACCAAGTTCCTGGAACAGTCCAAGGTGTTCGCGGCTTCCAAGGAAGCGGCACGTGAATTCTGGACCAAGCCGACCGTTCAGGAAGGCGCAGCTGCGCTGAAGCCGGCTTCGCCGTTCCGCTACATCGCCGAGACGGGCATTGTGGCTGCCGAGCACCATGAAGGCTCGATGCGCGACGCCATCGACCTGCATAGCTGGACCGCCATGTCCGTTCAGCGTTCGGTTGACACCATCAACACGCGTCTGCAGGGCGGCCTCGCCTTCCTCGGTACCGTGGGTTCGACCTCGCCGTTCGTCGGTCTGTTCGGCACCGTCTGGGGTATCTACCACGCCCTGACCGCCATCGGCATTGCAGGCCAGGCTTCGATCGACAAGGTTGCCGGTCCGGTCGGTGAATCGCTCATCATGACGGCTATCGGTCTTGCCACCGCTGTTCCGGCCGTTCTGGGCTACAACCTGCTCGTCCGTCGCAACAAGGGCGCCATGGACCGCGTGCGCAACTTTGCTGCCGACGTCCAGTCCGTCCTGCTGGGTGGCTTCCGTCACGGTGTTGCCCCGACGGTCAGCCCTGACCACAGCCCGACGACCACGACCACCAGCTCGCGAGTTGCCTGATCATGGCGATGAACGTCGGTGGGGGTGGTGAAGAAGACGAAGTCGTCTCGGCGATCAACACGACGCCGCTCGTTGACGTCATGCTCGTTCTTCTCATCATCTTCCTGATCACCATCCCGGTTGCGACGCATTCCGTGAAGGTGCAGCTGCCGCGCGACGCCAACCAGCCGACCCAGACCAAGCCAGGCAACATTGTCCTGGCGGTCACGGCGAATGGTCAGGCGTACTGGAACGAAGTTCCTCTGCGTGGTCATCAGGATCTGCTCGATCGTCTCGAGAAGGTCGCAGTCATCAAGCCCCAGCCCCAGATCCAGATCCGGGGTGACGGCAAGGCCCGTTACGAAGCTGTCGGCAAAATCGTCGCGACCTGCCAGGAAGCTGGCATCTATCGCATCGATTTCATCACCGAGCAGCCTCACTCCTGATTTCGGTCAGGACCCCGCTTCAGGAGCCTTCTGCTGATCCCACAGGGTCGCAGGGGGCTCCGGCTCCGTTTTTTCCGGATGCCGGTCTTGGCCGGCTTTCCGCCTGTTGGAGAGTTCTCTCATGGCCATGAGCGTCGGATCCGACAGCACGCATGAAGACGAGGGCATCGTCGATATCAACACGACGCCCCTGATTGACGTCATGCTCGTGCTGCTCATCATGCTGATCATCACCATTCCGCTTCAGACGCATTCGGTCGCGCTGGACCTGCCGCAGGGCAATCCGCCGCCGAGCACCGAAGAGCCCAAGGTTGTCACGGTTGCGGTCGATTTCGACAATTCCATCAGCTGGAATGGCGAACCCGTCTCTTCCGAAGCCGATCTTCAGGCGCGCTTCATGAACGCGGCAAACCTGCCCGATCAGCCCGAGATGCATATTCACCCCAATCGCCTGGCAGACTACAAGACGGTTGCCCATGTGCTTGCCGACGCCCAGCGTCTTGGCATCACCAAGCTCGGTATCGTCGGTCAAGACCAGTTCATGGAAGGACAGTAAGTGCGTTTTCCCCGTTGTTCTCGCGCCCTCCTGGTTGCCAGCTCGCTTCTGGCAGCCTCCTCTTTCGTTCCGGTCATCGGGTCTTCGCTCGTCACGATCGCTCATGCTGAAGACCAGCTGAGTGCCAAGGTCGGCAAACCCCTGCAGGAAGCGCAAACGGCTCTGGGCGCGAAAAACTACGCCAAGGCCATGAGCGCCGTGAACGCGGCTGATGCGATTCCGGGGAAAACCGATTACGAGAAATACACCATTGCCCAGATGCGTGCGGCTGTTGCTGCCTCGTCGGGCGATGTGGCCGCAGCCTCCAAGGCCTATGACGTCCTGATCGCGTCACCGCGCACACCCGCGGCAGCCAAGCAACAGATGCTGATGGCCAACGCGACCATGGCGTATAGTGCCAAGGATTACGCACACGCTGTTCCGGCTATCGAGCGCTATCTCAAGATTGCCGGCCCGAACGCCCAGATGCAGACGCTTCTGGTCCAGTCCTATTATCTGCAGCAGGACTACAAGAACGCTGCGCGCGTGCAGCAGGACCAGATCAACGACGAGATCAAGGCCAAGCGTATCCCGCCCGAGAACCAGCTTCAGTTCCTGGCGACGTGCTATCATCAGATGAAGGATTCGGCGAACGAGACGCATGCCTATGTGCTGCTCGCCAAGTACTACTCCAAGCCTGATTACTGGGCGATGCTGATCCATAATCTGGCAGCCGACCCCCAGATGCCTGACGCCCTGCAGTTCAACCTCGAGCGTCTGCGCATGACGACAGGCGTGCTCAAGGACCCGTCAGATTACATGGATATGGTCGAGCGCGCTGTTCAGTCTGGCCTGCCGCAGCTTGGGCTGAACCTGATGAATCAGGCCTATGCTTCCGGTGCGCTGGGCAAGGACCAGGGTGCCGCGCGTGAAGCCCGCCTGAGGGCCATGGTGGTCAAGCGTGCCGCCGAGACCAAGGCCACACTGGCGGCGGATGCTGAGGCGGCTCGCAAGATGCCGAATGCAGCACCGTCCCTCACCGCGGGATATAATCTTGTGCTGAACGGTCAGGTGGATGAGGGCCTTGCGCTGATGCGCGAAGGGCTTGGCAAAAACCCGACAGCACCTGAGGGAGCCAAGCTCCAGTTTGGCATGGCCCAGATGGATGGCGGTCGAAAGGCCGATGCGATCAAGACTTTTGCTGATGTTCATGGGGATCATGGGTCGCAGGATCTTGCCCAGCTCTGGACACTTCTTCTGACAAAACCATCAAAGTAAGGTAAAATAAGTCCTTTCCCATCAACACGGTTGTTCTTGCGCGAACCGAGACATAGATTGTATCAAATCTCGTTTACCACAGAATGATCGATGGGATAATGACGACAGCTCCTACTGCTCCTTCCCCCGCTGCTGACCTGCCGGCGCGTATCCTCATCGTGGAGGACGATCCTGGTATGCGTACCCTGATCCAGCGCGCCTTACAGGGTGATGGATTTCGGGTTCGCAGTGTCGCCTCGGGGGACGAGATGTGGGACGCCCTGGCTGTTGGTCCGGTAGACCTTTTCGTCATGGACGTCATGCTGCCCAAAACCAGTGGTGTCGAGCTTTGCCGCGCCATCCGCAGTGGGCAGGGCACCAATCACCCCGGTGAAGCCCCTCTCGCCCAGACCCCGATCATCATGGTTTCTGCCCGTGGCGAAGAGCGCGACCGCGTTCTTGGTCTCGAGATCGGCGCGGATGACTATGTAGCCAAGCCTTTCGGCCAGCGCGAACTTCTGGCCCGTGTCCGCGCCGTGTTGCGTCGCGGCCAGGGTGCGGCCCCGACCGAAGTCTCACGCAAGGAGACAATTCTCTTTGCTGGCTGGAAGCTCGATCTGCGTCGCCGCGAGTTGACCGATCCTTCAGGTGCTGTGGTCGATATTTCCGGCGCCGAACACGATCTGCTTACGAGCTTTCTCGACAACCCGCAGCGCGTCATTGCACGTGACCGACTCCTTGAGCTCTCCCGCACGCGGCTCGGCGACGTATCTGACCGAAGCATCGACGTTCTGGTCAGCCGCCTGCGTCGCAAGCTTGGTGCCGATGCTGATGCGCTCATCCGTACTGTGCGTGGCCTCGGCTATATCTTCGTGGCGGAAGTCGAGCGCGTCTAAGACCTCATGCCTTTGAGTCTTGGAGGGGGTAACACGCCCCGAATCATCCGTTTATGGCCGGTTGGTCTTGTCGGCCGCGTGAGCATGGTTTTGCTCGCGGCGGTCGTCCTGGTCTTTGTGGCGAGCGCCTTTTTCTACGAAGAGGCCGAGACCTATATCGATGATGATAGCCGTATAACGCAGCTCGCCGAGGAGCTGAGCACCGATCTGCGTGTGCTCCGCACAACGCCTATCAGCCAGCGCGGATTACTGGGCGCCCTCCTCTCGGATAACGGAATCAGTGTCAGCTGGCGGTCGGCCAATCAGCCAATTGATCTCGACCAGCCGCACAGGCTGCGTCAGGTCGAGGAAAGCCTGATTGCGAATGACCGTGATCTGGGTAAGGCGGACGTGCGTGTCTGGGCCGATCGTGCCGATTCTTCGAGCATTCACGGCAGCCTTCAGCTGGCGGATGGCAGCCGGTTGGCTTTCAACGTGCCGGGCATTCTCAAGCACAGGCATATGACGGGTGGGCTGGCATCCGCAGCTATCACCGCAGGTGCTGTGGCAATCGCCGCTGCCATGATCGTGCGGGCGCTCAGCACACCTCTGCGCGCTCTGGCCCATGTGGCTGACAGCATTGCCAAATCTGATGATATGCAGTGGGCAATGGTTGATGAGCGGGGACCGCGAGAGGTCCGCGGGCTCGCTCAGGCAATCAACAAGATGCAGCACCGCATACGTCGGCTCATCACCGATCGGACCGAGATCCTTGCTGCCGTCTCGCATGACCTGCGTACGCCGCTTGCGCGCTTGCGATTGCGTGCCGGCTTCATGGACGATGAGGAGACGCAACTCGCGATTGAGGCGGATATCGATGAGATGGAAGCCATGGTGACAGGTGTCCTGGCCTATCTGGCAGGTGATCTGGATCCTGAGCCCATCAAGCAGGTCGATCTTGTGGCTACCCTGAACACATTACTTGACTCCCAGAGTGATCGGGGACGCGAGACCAGCTATACGGGGCCGGATCGTTGCCACGCCAAGGTCCGCCCACTCGCAATCAAGCGTGTCTTTGCCAATCTCATTGATAATGCCTGCAACTATGGTGGCGACGCCCATGTCACGCTGGAGACAGACGGGAAGGAAGTCGTCATTTCGGTTGTCGATGACGGGCCGGGTATTCCAGAGGCCGAGTTGGAGAATGTTCTCTCGGCATTCTATCGGGTTGAAGGCTCGCGTTCGCGTGCGACAGGTGGCATGGGTCTGGGGCTTGCGATCGTCACGCGTGAGGTCGGGCGGGCAAAGGGCAAGGTTGATCTGCATAACGTGCCGGGACGCGGATTGTGCGTGCAGGTCATGCTGCCGCTGGAACCACCTGCGGCCTGAATCGGGGGATAAGGGACTTGCGGAGTCGCGATTGATGGCACATGTCACAGCGATAACTGTGATCCGAGAGCTGTGATGTTTATCGAGACCGAAGATACCCCGAACCCCGCCACCCTCAAGTTCCTCCCCGGTCGGGCCGTAACGGGCCACCGTGGAACAGCCGATTTCGCTGATGCCGGTGCTGCTGAAGGCCGTTCGCCCCTCGCCACCACCCTCTTTGCGGTGCGGGGTGTATGCGGTGTTTTCCTCGGTGGCGACTTCATCTCCGTCACCAAGACAGACGAATTCAGCTGGAATACGCTCAAGCCCCTGCTCCTGGCCGCTATCACCAGTCATTTCGATTCCGGCCAGCCAAGCCTCGAGTCGGTCGCCGAAGCCCAGGAAGAGGCAATTGCCCCTGAGGACGAAGCCGTTGTCGCCCAGATCCGCGAACTGCTCGATACGCGCGTTCGCCCTGCCGTTGCAGGAGACGGGGGTGATATCGTATTCAGAGGCTATCGTGACGGTGTTGTGCGCCTGACGATGCAGGGTGCCTGCGCTGGCTGCCCTTCATCGCGTGCCACACTGAAGCATGGTGTTGAAAACATGCTGCGTCACTACGTCCCTGAAGTGGTGGCAGTAGAGCAGGTCGAGGATTGAAGCCGTGAGTGAGAGTCAGCCAGAGTCCCCTGTCCCGGTGTCGCTGGATGGCTCGAGCCCTGATCAGACTGTCATGACTGGCAGTACCCGGCGTGACCATGATGTCGCCCCGGGTGATGCGCCCGCTCTGCCGCAAGCTCTTGATGCGCTGGCACTCGATCGCCTGTTTCGACAGGCCCGTACACCCGTCAGCTGGTCAGCCCGGTCAGTCGAGCGTGAGACGCTTGTAACGCTCTACGATCTCGTCAAGCTTGGGCCCACATCGGGCAATTGCTGTCCTGCGCGTCTCGTTTTCCTGACCTCTGACGATATGAAGGAGCGTCTGCGACCAGCCCTCTCTGCGGGTAATATCGAGCGCTGCCTCAGCGCGCCGGTCGTCGTGCTTGTATGTCACGATCCTCTGTTTTTTGAGCATCTGCCCCGCCTGAGCCGCGAGGAACACCTGCGAAACTGGTTTGCTGCGGATGTCGGACTGTCGGAAGAGACTGCGTTTCGTAACGGCTCCCTGCAAGGTGGCTACCTGATTCTGGCAGCACGTGCCCTCGGTCTTGATGTCGCACCGTTCTCCGGGTTCGACGGCTATACAGTCGAAGACGATTTCCTCTCCGACACAGGCTGGCGCATCAATTTCATCGCCGGTCTGGGCTACGCGGATGCGCCGCCACCCACAGAGCGCGCCATGCGGCTTGCTTTCGACGAAGCCTGCCTCGTCCTCTGATGGCATTGACGGCAGATACGCGCAGCCTGGTGCTGAATGGCGCGACACTGGGTCCATCGAGCGCAGGGGATCTGGCGATTTTTGAGGGGCGTCGTTGCGTCGCCCATGTGGCAATCGAAGGGCTGGGAGCGACGGCATCCCTTGCCGCGCATTGTCGCGACTTTTTCAGTTTGCCTGGCTGGCAACAAGGGCCCGAGCTGATCGTCGCCGTTCTGGGGCCAGGGTCATTCACTGGTTTGCGTGCCAGTCTGGCCTTGGCGAACGGCCTTGCGTCAGGCTTTGGCGCGCAGTTGAGAGGCGTCACGACAGGAGCCTGTTTTCGCACACGCCGCGGGCTGGAAAATGCGATCTGTCTGACACAGGCACGACGTGATCGTTTGTTCGCCGAATGGGCTGACGGCTCATTCTGGGCAGGAGCACCAGAGGCATTTCTATCCAGACAAAGTGAAGGCGAGGATGCGCCGCTCGTCGGGAGTGGTGTTGATATGCTGGCGCGGGACGTCTCTCCGTCAGCCGGGCCGGAAACCTCTCGCCCAGACATACACATGATTCTCGAAGCGGGCCTTCTGGCAGCCAACAGCGCTATGCTCGAACCTCTTTACATAGATGCCCCTGAAGCCAAATTGCCGGCTCGTGGGTTGCGCCCTGCACCACGGGGATGACGCATCAGGTTTCGCTCGTTGTCTTGAACGTCGTTCATGCTGGGATCTGTGCTGAGTTGCATCGGGAGGTTTTTGAGGAACCCGAACAATGGGGGGAGGCAGCGTTTCAGGACCTGCTGGTCACGCCCGGGGTCGTGGGGTGGCTGATAACGGAGAGCGACGCGCCTGCCGGATTGCTGCTTGTGCGTCACTGCCTCGACGAAGCGGAAATCTTGACGATTGCCGTGTTGCCTACCTGTCGTCGAAAGGGGTTTGCGCGTCTGATGATGCAAAATGGCATGAGTTCTCTCGCTGCCCGGGGTGTGCGAAGTCTTTTCCTTGAAGTCTCTGTAAAAAACAGGGCTGCGATCGCACTCTACAATGCCCAAGGATTCGTGGAGTGCGGAGTGAGGCGCGCCTACTACTCTGACCGGAGCGATGCCCTGGTTATGCGTCACGATTTACATAACGAGATGCGATAATCACCCTCTGCGGCATCGTCCGCAACCGACCATTCGGCCGTCTGCCCAAGGGTCTCCAGCAGGGTGAGCACGTTGCGACGCGTCTCTTCTCCTTTAAGGAAAACAACAAGCCTCTCGCCACTTGCAGCCCGATCGAGCGCAAGACGGACGTAGACTGTGGTCATGGGGCATATCTTGTTAGTGATATCAATAATTTGCGTAGACATTAAGATGTTTTCCTTTATTCGATGATTATATTTTCTTGTACTATGCGGTTTCGTCAGTGTATTCATGTCTGAAAGATGTATTCATTGAGGAAATATATATGTCGAGCGACCCAGATAACTTGATTTTGCAAAAGCTAACAACACAGATCATCTCTGCCTATGTGGCTCATAATGAAGTTTCGGGTCAGGACCTGCCTAATCTCATCCGGACAATTCATCAGACTTTGTCAAATGTTGCCAATACCAAGCCCGAGATTGTCAAGCCGACGCCTGCGGTCCCCCCGAAGAAGTCAGTATTTCCGGATTATATCATCTGTCTTGAAGACGGCAAAAAGCTGAAACTGCTCCGTCGTCACCTCCAGACTGTCTATGACATGACGCCCCAGCAATATCGCGAACGATGGGATCTGCCGCCGGAATATCCGATGGTCGCGCCGAATTATGCAAGCCATCGCTCAAATCTCGCTCGCAAGATCGGTCTTGGTCACCGTCGATGAGAAAGGCGCCCTTTGCCCGATACTTAACGTTGGCAAAGGGCCGGATTTTCGGCTACGCCATATTTCATGGTATCTGAAGCGAAAGCTGACGCAAAGCGAAGCGGGCGGGCTCAGGAAGAGTCACGCATCGGGCAATTATGTATCGACCGGGGCCTCAAGATGACAGGGCAACGCCGTGTCATTGCGCGCGTCCTGTCCGAGGCTGAAGATCATCCGGACGTCGAGGAATTGTACCGACGCGCCTCCCAGCTCGATGCGCGGATTTCCATCGCCACAGTCTACCGCACAGTTCGCCTGCTCGAGGAAAAAGGCATTCTGGAGCGTCGTGATTTCGGTGGTGGTCGTGCGCGTTATGAGGCCAGCGAGCCCGGCCATCAGCATCATTACCATCTTATCGATGTCGACTCCGGTCATGTGGTCGAATTTGAGGATGAGGACCATGCCGCCCTGATGGAGGCTCTGGCCCGCCGCCTTGGCTTCGATCTGGTGTCGCATCGTCTCGAACTCTTTGGCCGCCGTATGCCCCAGAAGGCAGGCGGCTCAACAGGTCAGGATTGATGAGCGCCAACCCTTCCCACGCCGAAATCCTGCGTCTTCTTGTTACGGATGGCGAAAGCGCCTCTTCCGCAGGTCAGTCGCTTTCCAGCCTCGACCTTTCCCGTGAGTCCTTTCCTGAACTTCGGGGTGGGCAGCTCGGTGTGCGTATCGCCACCACCGATGCTGAGCGCGAGGCCGCGCAGGCTCTTCGCTACCGCGTGTTCTTTGAGGAAATGGGAGCCCGTGCGGATGAACGCACAGCTCGCCTGAAGCGCGATATCGACGATTTCGACGAAGTGGCGGACCATCTTCTCGTGATCGATCATGCTGTTTCTTCAGGCGCTGAGGGCGTGGTGGGAACCTATCGCCTCCTGACCAGTGACAAGGCCGCTCAGCTCGGGCGTTTCTATACGTCGAGCGAGTACGATATCTCGACGCTCACCGAGTTCCCTGGCCGCCTGCTTGAGGTGGGTCGTTCCTGTGTCGATCAGCGTTACCGCGGTCGTTCCGCCATGCAACTGCTGTGGCGGGGTATTGCTTCGTACATCTTCCTGCATCGCATCGATGTTTTGTTTGGCTGTGCCAGTCTGCCGGGGACCAATCCCGACCTCATGGCTGATGAACTAACTTACCTGTATCACAATCACCTCGCCCCACCGGCGCTTCGCATCCGCGCTCTGCCAGACCGCTACGTCGATATGCAGCGCAGTGACCCGCATCTGCTGGATCATCGGAAGTGCCTGTCTAAGCTGCCGCCCCTTATCAAGGGCTATCTGCGGCTTGGAGGATTCATCGGCGATGGGGCCGTCGTGGATGAGCAGTTCAATACGACGGATGTGGCTGTTCTCGTCAAAAGCGAGCTTCTGGCGGACAAGTACTACCGCCATTATGAGCGTCGTCTGAGAGACGCTCTCGAATAAGACCAGGAGTAAAATGTGACTTTCCGGCTCCGGAACGCTTCCTTTCCCTCGAGCCGGCTTCCATTTTCCACTTGGAAAATGATTCTGGCTGACCTCGCCGTCGGGGCGCTTGCCTCACTGGCGCTCCCGCCTCTGTACTGTCTGCCTGCGCTTGCCCTTGGGCTGCTATATCTTTATCGCTGCACACAGGACGCGGCGAGCATTCGCCAGCTTGCGCTGCATGCCTTTTTCTTCGGTCTTGGCTATCACACTGCGGCGCTGTCCTGGCTGACGAATGCCATATTGACTCGAGCGCATGATTTCTGGTGGGCCGTACCTATCGCCGCACCGGGCTGTGCGCTGATTCTTGCGCCTTTCATCATGGTGCCCGTCCTGCTGTGCCGCCTTATGCCTGAAGGCGCATCACGCATGGTCATGCTGGCCGCGCTCTGGACGCTGGCTGACATGGCGCGCGTTTTCATTTTCACAGGCTTTCCCTGGAACCCGACCGGCAGTGTTTTCGAACTTCCTGGTCTTTTGGGTGACATTCTTATCCAGCCTGCGGCCGTCATCGGGGTGGACGGGCTGACCCTTGTGGCTGTCCTGTGCGGGTTGCTGGTCTGGCATGGTCGCAAAGCCCGTCTTGGTTTGATCGGAGCCGTGTGCATCTGGTGTGCGTGGGGCGCCTACAGCCTGACCCATCCCCGGCTTTCGTCTGTCAGGAACCCTGTAGTGGCGCTGCTGCAGGGAAACGTGCGCGAGCGCGATATTCTCTCGCGCGATGGGGCCATGCAGGCCTTCAGGCTCTATCTGCGCCTGACCAACGAAGCCATCGCGAAGGCGAGAGATCTGAATGAGGATCGGGGTCTTGTCTATCTCTGGCCTGAATCGGGCTTCCCCGGACTTCTGGACGAAGACGAGCCTGCAAGGCGAATGATTGCCCAGGCAGCAGATGGTGCCTGGGGAATGATTGGCTCGGATCGGCGCGATGCTGATAACCGGTTTTACAACAGTATCTTCGCCCTTGATGAAAGCGGGCAGATCAGGGCCGTCTATGACAAGTCCACGCTTGTCCCGTTTGGAGAATACCAGCCACGATTCATACCGTTCAACCTGCTGCCGGGACAACTGACGCCCGGGAACGGCCTTGCCACCTGGTCACTGCCGGCACTGGGAGCGGTGGGACCCCTCGTCTGTTACGAAATCATATTCTCCGGGCATGTCACAGGTGCCAAGCGTCCTGACTGGTTGGCGAATGTTACCAACGACGCCTGGTTTGGTAACAGCGCAGGGCCGCGCCAGCATCTGGCGACCGTCAGGATCCGCGCAGTAGAGGAAGGCCTGCCCGTCGTTCAGTCAGCGAATATGGGAATAACCGCGGCCTTCAATGGCGCCGGGCATGAAATCGCCCGGTTACCGTGGGGCACGGCTGACAGCCTTGTGCTCGCCTTACCCTCGCCGCACCAGCCCACTATCTTTTCTTCCTACGGAAGAATTGTGCCTGTCAGTTTGTGTGTCCTCTGCATGCTGCTAGCTGTTTTTCTTGGGTATCGTCGCAGATAGATAATAAAAAGTTAATCGGCACCATTCGGTGCTTGTGATTAACCCCGAATATGAGTCCTTACTTCATGAGTAATACCGCAAAAAGCGCTTCGGCGGCTGGTCCGATTGATGCACTCGTTGGCGCACGGATCAGGTTGCGGCGGACATTGCTTGGTATGTCCCAAGAAAAGCTTGGTGCTGCACTTGGATTGACGTTCCAGCAGGTGCAGAAATACGAGCGTGGGGCAAACAAGGTTGGAGCGAGCCGGCTTTACGAGATGTCACGTGTTCTGAACGTACCTATTGGCTTTTTCTTTGATGACCTGGCGGCAGCTGGCGGCCCACAGAGTGTGCGTGGGAGCAGGATGGGCACGTCTCCTTCCGGTTTTTCCGAGGCGCCTTCCTCGTTTATCAGTGCTGACTCTGACGCCGGCTTTACTGTCGTTGGTCCGGTCGCCGGTGGAGAGATTGGCCCACAGCTTGATGTGTTGTCTGTCGAGCTCCTTCAGGCTTTCCGGAATATCGCCGATGCAAGGGTAAGGCTCCAGCTGGTCAATCTGGTGAAAAGCATGGCGTCCTCGGATTGATGCACAAACGCGCATTTTTCCCTCTGTCAGGGCTTATTCCCGGCGTAACACCTTGTCTGTCACGAACGACGCCAGTCTACCCGCCGTGAAATCCTTTTTGAGCCTTATTTCGTCATATTCATGCTCGACCCAGTGCATGAAGGGTATGCGCCCTTCGGCCTCGGCCTGATAGCGCAGGACAAATGCGTCGAGAATACCGGTACGAGCCCGGTTGAAATGCCCGAAACGCCAGTGCAACTGGCGCAGCGCCTGAGCGGCTGTCCCGCCTTCGAACAGGATGACCAATGCCGAGGCCAGGCCTGCGCGGTCGGCACCTGACTTGCAGTGCATGAGCATCGGGCGTTCGATCTGTGCATACAGTCCGGCAAAGCGCAGGATCCTGTCGCGATGCGGTGCGCCACGGCTTTCGAAAGCCATGTCGATATGATCGAGGCCCAACGCCTGCGCAGCCTGCCGTGACAGGGCATCTGAACCGCAGCGCCGATGCCCGCGCAGATTGACCAGCGTGCGCAGGCCCAGCTTCCGCTTGAGCCGGGCCAGGCGTGCGGGGGTGGGGTGATTGCAGCGATAGACCTTGCCTGGCACGACGGTAGCGAGATTGGTCCAGGGTAGACGGAAAATGGCATGATCGACGAAAAGACTGTCGATCCACGCCTTGCGTCGGCCTGTGGCAGTTGCCAGCGATCCATCAAACACGAAAACTCTCCCCCGATTTGCTGTGCGATGCCTGCCGCACGCGGCATCATCCGTCAATTGCCGCCAGTGAATGAGGTTGATACAAGATTCGTCATGCGTTCAGCCTCGCTCCTCCTCTTTCTGATGGTTCTTGCCGGCTGTGCGGATAATACATTCGGCCCCCCGAAGCCGGATCTGGCCGTGAATGGTCCACCGGGACATCCGCCCGGTCAGCCACCCCATCGCGATCGCATGGCACGCGCCTATGCTTCGCTGCCGGTTGCCATACCGGGCATGGACGGGGCGTCGGGTCCGCCGGTTCTACCGGGCCTCGCCACCGAGACCGTGACGACCAGTGAGGTCAAACCCCAATATGCCGTGCCCGATGCCGAAGTCTCCTACGGCAAGAGAGGGAATCCATGAGCGAATTCGTCACCGGGCATTATGGCCCTCGCGCCAATGATTATGTCAGCAGCCAGACCCACGCAGTCGGGGAGGATCTGGAGCGTCTCGTTGCGCTGCTGCGTGAAGAGACCCCCGGTGTGGCCCTCGATCTCGGTTGTGGCGGCGGCCATGTAAGCTATGCCATGGCTCCGTTCTGCGGGCAGGTCGTGGCTTATGACCCGACATTGAGCATGGCTAATGCCGTCAGGAACGAGGCAGAGCGCCGTGGGCTGACCCGGATTCGCCCTGTCGGGGGTTTTGCGGAATCCCTGCCCTTTGCAGAGGGCATTTTCGATGTGGTGGCCAGCCGCTTCAGTGCCCATCACTGGTGCGATCTGCAGGCGGGGCTCAATGAGGCGCGCCGCGTGCTGAGACGGGGCGGTCTGGGGATCTTTATCGACACGGTCGCCCCGGAGGCCCCTATGGCCGATTCCGTGCTGCAGGCGATCGAAACCCTGCGCGATCCCTCGCACATGCGCAATTATCGCGTCTCGGAGTGGAGGCGCAGTCTTGAGAGTGCTGGATTTGCGCTGGAAGACTATCAGCCCTTGCGCCTGAAGCTTGACTTCGCCTCATGGGTTGCGCGAACCCGGACGCCTGCCTTGCATCAGCAGGCCATTCTGTCCCTCCAGAGGGCGACAGATGCCGGAACCCGACAGCATTTTGCTGTCGAGGCTGACGGGAGCTTTACGCTCGATACGGCGCTTTTCACGGTGCGTTAGAGCACGGCGCCGGTCATGGCGTTTCAGTCGGCCAGAGGGCGGGCTTCTTCCGGCAGCATCACCGGGATGCCGTCGCGCACCGGGTAAGCAAGGCGGGCCCCCTTGCTGACAAGCTCCTGTGCCTCGCGATCATAGACGAGCGCTTCCTTTGTCACCGGGCAGACAAGCATGGAAAGCAGGCGGGGATCGAGATCCTGAGCCATAGGTGAATCCTTCTGATGGATAGGAGAGGGGGTTGAATGGCTTCGACCCTGCCTTCGTCATTCCCCTTTTGCAGGGGAAGAAGGCAGGATGGCAGCCGCGATGCGTGGTTCAGGAAAAGAGCAGGGCTGACAGCTTGCGTCGCGCAGGCAAGGTTGCCGGATCGGTATTGCCCCAGGCTTCGAAGAAGCGCAGCAATTCGGCGCGCGCTGCGCCGTCATTCCACTCGCGGTCTTGTTTGATGATGGCAAGCAGGGTGTCAGCTGCCTCCGATTTATGGCCCGCACCATTCAGGGCACCAGCCAGACGAAAGCGCAAAGCGAGATCGTCGGGAGAAGCCGCACACTCCGCCCGGAGCCCGTCGAGCGCCGATGCCGCCTGATGGCTCTCCTTGTGCAGGGCCAGGGCAGCGCGTGCGCCTGTCACGGCCGGGTGCTCTGCCAGCTTGGGTGGTACCTGACTCAGGGCTTCGTCCGCACCCTCATCATCACCCAAAGCCGTCAGTGCCCGGATCATGCCGCCCCAGCCCTCGGGGTTTTCCGGCTCGATTTCGAGCAGCGAGGCAAACAGCCCGGCGGCTTCCTCTGCCTGACCTTCCTGCAGGGCAGCCGAAGCCGCGGCAAGGATATCTGCGCTTGGCAACGTGGCACCAGTTGCCTTGACGATCTGCTCGATAAAGCGGCGTACTTCGCTCTCGGGCTGGGCACCCTGCAGGATGTCGACAATCTGGCCCTTATAAAAGGCGGCCACGAGTGGGATCGACTGGATAGGCAGACCAACCTGCGCAAGCTGTGCAGCAAGCGCGGCATTGGCTTCAATATCGACCTTGACCAGCTTGACCCGACCGCCGGCCGCCGTCACGGCGCGCTCGAGCACGGGGGTCAGTTGCTTGCAGGGTCCGCACCAGGGCGCCCAGAAATCCACAAGTACGGGAAGCTGCCGGCTGGCTTCGAGCACCTCAGGCATGAAGCTGCGCTGATCGGCATCTACGATAAGTGCACCTTGTGTGCCGGGAGCGCCGGGGGACGGGGTCAGACCTGCGTCGTTTCCGGGCTGGGGGCGATTCTGCCCAATGATATAGTCCATGGAATCTCTCTGTCCCGATGATGCACGGCTTTTCGCTGGCATCACCTGTTGATCATCATGGCTACAAGATTGTTCTGAAGCGTGCAGGACGCAAGCCCGAGCCTGGGTGCGAGGCGTCGGGAGAGGCTCCCAAGAAAGAAAAGCGAAAAAAAAGCATATTTTTTAAAAAACCCTCTTGCGCGCTACGGCCTCAGGCAGTAATTACCCGTCCAACGGAACGCGGGCGTAGCTCAGGGGTAGAGCACAACCTTGCCAAGGTTGGGGTCGTGGGTTCGAATCCCATCGCCCGCTCCAGATAATCTGCTGATTTATCTGGAGCGGCGCTTCCGAAATACCATCAAAAATTATGAGAACTTTTCGAAGAGCAGGAATTACTTTCCTGAATTCTTTGTGAGCTTCTGCACTTAAATTCCTTGCATACCAACGAAGCTGACTCTTCGATCAGTTAATTCTCGCGCTGGACAGGTTGCGTCACCCTCGGAAGGTTTTTAACCGTCTTGGGGTAACAAAAAAATAACGCGGCGAGATTTTGAGACATTTTCCCACGATCAAGAGCTTTTTCCGGTCAGTTCCAGCCATTGCGGGGCTGATGTCCGCTCTCTCACTTCCCTGCGGCATGGGCAACAGGGCCTGGGCTTCGGATGCTGAGCCACAGCCAAAGCGCGAGCAGTGGTACACAGGCTCTCTCATTTCGCCGTCCGGACCGCAATTCAAGGCGGGTGTGCTCGGGATCGAACCCTACCTGACTTATAATCAGCCCGTTGACTATCTCGGGGCCAATGGTCGCACCATGTCATCCGGGCCAGGTCAGAGAACCATCAGCAATTCGACGATGGTCAAGTACGGACTGACTGACAATGTCAGTATCCAGATCTTTCCGGCCATCTCTTATGGTTGGAAGCGTGGAGATGGCACGACCAGCAGTCTGAAATTCGGCGATATGCCGGTCGACTTCCTTTGGCGCTTTCTGGACCCCAACCCCAAACGTTATATCCCATCGCTGAGCCTGTTCGTGGGCATGCTCATGCCGACGGGTGATTATTCCGACCTTGGCCGCAGTCAGGATGGCGTGGGCAATGGTGCCTATGTTTTCCGCACGGCGCTGGTGGAACAGTCGACTTATGACCTGCCGCATGATCATACCTTGCGGCTTCGTATGTGGGGGACATTCCGCCGTGCGGTTACTTCGGCTCGTCTGGATAACGTGACCAGCTATGGGACCACCAAGGGTTTCGTTGGGCGCGGGCGACCTGGCATGAGTGGCCAGACCGGCTTCTCGCTTGAATATGGGTTCAACCAGCGCTGGGTGCTCGCGGTTGATATGGTGCGTGACTGGGCCAATGGTGCGCGCATCTGGGGTTCTGACGCGATGGGGCGACGTGTCGATCACATCAACGGGTCATCTGGAGACTGGATGGTGGCGCCGGCGCTGGAATTCAGCTGGTCACCGCGCTTCGGCGTCATTGCGGGGGCGTCGGTTTTCTATGCGGGGCACAATACCACTATGGATGTTGCACCGCAGATTGCAGTTAACATGATGTTCTGATTGCGAAATGGATAGCCGTATCGCCTCGGTGGAGTTTTTGATAGCTGAACAGGGCTTGCCTTGGATGCGAGACCACGCCACAGCTTGGCGCTGATCCCGCTTTAAGGAACCCTTTCATGGCGACAGACGGCCCGTCTCGCACTCTTCATCGCCAGCTCGGTCCATTCAGCCTGCTGATGATGGGGATCGGTAGCGTGGTGGGCGCGGGTATCTATGTTCTGCCCGGTGTCGCCGCTTCGCAATATGCCGGTCCGGCTGTCTCCCTTTCCTTTGTTCTTGCGGCCATCAGTTGTGGCTTTATCGGGCTCTGCTATGCCGAGCTCGCCTCAGCGCTCCCGCGTTCCATGGGCGGTGCTTACGGTTATGCACGAGCAGTGCTGGGCGTGGGGCCTGCCTGGTGGGTCGCCTGGATGCTGGTGCTGGAATATGCGCTGGCCGGATCGGCTGTTTCTGTCGGGTTGACGGGCTATCTCGCCAAATTCCTGTCGGGCTGCGGCATTACCCTGCCTGCTTCTCTGAGCGGGTCGACTGTCATCTGGCAGGATGGCGGCTTCCATCTCGTGGCGCAGATCAATGCGGTGGCGCTCTTTCTGGTGCTTGTTCTTGGCTTGGTCCTGTCACGCGGTATCCGTCAGGCAAGCAGGGCTAACGTCGCCTTTGTGCTTCTGAAGCTTGCTGTGCTGGTGGTTTTTGTCGGGGTAGGGTGTTCCCAGGTGAAGCCTGCTCTCTGGCATCCCTTCCTGCCGCCTTCAGAAGGCGGGTTCCACTTTGGCATCGCCGGGCTGTTGCGTGCGGTTGCTGTGGTGTCTTTTGCCTATCTTGGCTTCGATTCAATTTCGATTGCGGCTTCTGAAGCGCGACAACCGGGGCGGGATGTGCCGTTCGGGCTTATTGGCGCCCTGGCAATCAGTGCGGTGCTCTACGTCATGGTTTCACTGGTGATGACCGGGCTTGTGCCGTTTCGCCAGCTTGGCACCGCCAGCCCTGTTGCGCTCGCAGTGCAGGCGCTGGCCATGCCTGCTCTGGCGCTCGTGCTGCAATTTGGTTCTGTCATCGGTCTGGGCTCGGTGCTGTTTGTCAGCCTTTATGGGCAGTCCCGCCTTTGCCACATCCTTTCCCATGATCGCCTTATCAGCCCGCGACTCAGTCTGGTCGATGCCAAAACAGGTGCGCCAGTACTCGCCATTGCGCTGACTACAGGTCTGACCGCGCTTACGGCTGCGCTCCTTCCCATCACCTTGCTGGCCGATCTTGTCAGTATCGGCACGATGATCGGCTTTCTGGTGATCGCCTTCGCCGTTATGAAGCTTCGCGGTGATGAGAGCCTGCCTCAGGCACGGTTTCGGGTGCCGCTGGGCGGTATGCGTTTTGGTGGGCTCTGGATCGGAATTGTGCCGGTTCTGGCCATACTGGCCTGCCTGATCAATCTGGCGACAGTGCTGACCGACCTGACCTCGCAAACCCTGCGCGGCGAGTGGATCCCGCTAGGGTTTCTCGCGTTGTATTGCGTCGCGGGTTGGTTGCTTGGCCGCAGGCAAACCAAGCCTGGTCATGCATCAAACTGATCAAGCGCAAAATGCAGGGGGGAGGTGGTGCCGACACTCGGAATTGAACCGAGGACCTACTGATTACGAAACACGTCAGGTATCATACCTTAAACGTGCCAAGAAGTGCCAAACCCCGCCAAATCAATGACTTAGGACGCTCCCTATGCGGGGCTCTTGTGCCGAGAGGTGCCAGAAGGTGCCTGTGTTACCTTTTTGAATGACTCCGGATTGACTCCGGAAAACTCTGTCAGTGGGTGAATGGCTGGTTACTCCGGGGGTAAAAGGGGTCAAAAATCCGGGAGGCTATGTTTTTGAGGTGTGGGAGGTGTGGGAGGTGTGGGAGGTGTGGGAAATATATATGTGTTTAACACAAACACACATATATACCTGTTTTCCTTACCTTTTTTCCTCTCCCTTTCTTTTCCACCATCTGACACAATTCCCACACCTTTGATTTTCCAAGGTGTGGGAGGTGTGGGGAGCCCCGGAACCGATCGCAATGAAGCTCACCAAGCCCGTTCTCGATGGCCTCACATGTCCGCCCGACAAGCGGGACGTGATGTATGCCGATGATGAGGTAAAGGGCCTTCGGGTCAGGGTGAACGCCACAGGATCGAAAACCTTCCTGTTCGAATACCGGTATGGCGGAAAGAGCCGCCGTCTTGGCCTCGGGACCTACGGGCAGATCACGCTTGCGCAGGCAAGGCGTATGGCTCAGGAAGCGCGTGGGCGTGTCCTGGCGGGTGGTGACCCGGTGGGTGAGCGTAAGGTCAGGGCACAGGCCACCCTTGCGGCTGAGGTGCAGGAGGCGCGCGACGCCATCGCTGATGCCCTCACGCTCGACGTTCTGATTGGCCGTTGGCAGGACGGCGCGTTGCGTGACCGGAGCCAGAACTACAGGCGAGAGGCCCCGCACCGTCTGCGCTATGCGTTCGGGCCAAGCCTCGGCCTACCTGCTCGCCAGCTTACCGTGGGTGACGTTCAGGCCCGGCTTGATGACATCAGTGAAGCGCATCCTACTACAGCGCGGCGTGTCCATGCTTACGGGCGGGCCATGTTCGGCTGGGCGGTCAAGAGACGTTTGGTGAGCGACAACCCCTTTGCAGAAGTCGTGCTCGATAGTCGAGATACCAGCCGAGACCGCGTTCTGGACGATGCTGAGCTCGGCGCATTCTGGCGTGCTTCTGGGGCTATGGGCTATCCATTTGGGCCATATTTTCGGATATTGGCTCTGACATTGCAGAGGCTGCGTGAGGTTGCCGGGATGAGGTGGGATGAAATCGCTCCAGACCGCTCGACCTGGACCGTGCCCGCTGGTCGAGCCAAGAACGGGAAGGCTCATATCGTTCATCTGTCGGAGGCAGCACGGCGCGAACTGGCGGACGTGCCTCGACGTGAGCTTGCTGATGGCACTCTCTCGCCTTTGGTCTTCACTACAACCGGCTACAGCCCGATTTCCGGCTTTTCAGATGCTACCGAACGCTTGGGCCGTTTGATGGCTGCGGACATAGCTGAGCGGGCTCCTCAAGAGCAAAATATAGCGGGAAAGAATGGGCCTGCCCCAGCCCCAAGCTGGACCCTGCATGACTTGCGTCGAACCGGCGTGACGACGATGGCGCGGCTGGGTATCCCGCCGCATGTTGCGGACCTGACCCTCAATCACGTTCCCGCGTCGCTCAAGGGTGTCGCCGCGATCTATCAAAGGCATCAGTTCATGGATGAGCGGGCGCAGGCGTTGAACGTCTGGGCATCCCACATTGAAAGGGCGGCCATCGCGTGCGGGCTGGTCGAGGTTCACGGAAACGTGGTGCCATTCCGGCGCTGAAGGCGAACACACAAGGGCATGATCGAACGTGTCGAAAACGCTATTTTGTGCTATGAATTTAAGTAGGCTTACTGGCCTTCGTCCTTCTCGCGGCGTCGAGTTTTTCGACGCTCGCGAGACCCGTTCAGATCAGCAATAGTCCTGATATCCGGCGAAGACGAAATAAGGGCATCGTCCCCTGAAACACTTATAACAAAAATGAGTTAGTCTGTTGGATCATATGGCCTTGCCAAGTGGGTCATATGGTCTGATATATACGCTCATGATACAAGGAGCTACCATGCAGACGGCCCCGTCCATTCGTGCGCCTGCTGGAGACCTGACCAGCGTCGCTCTCAAAGCAGTCAACCGCATTCTGACAGAGTGGGCTGTGCCCGCTTCTAAAGCCGCACTCTTGTGCGACATGTCCGATAGCACATGGAAGCGTGCGCGCAAGCCTGGCTTCGCAGGTGAGCTTACGCAAGATCAGATGCTCAGACTGAGCGCCCTCATAGGTATCTACAAATCCCTTAAGCTCTATTTCGATGATGATCTGGCCTTATCATGGATCAAACTTCCCAATGCAGGGCCGCTATTTGGTGGCAGTGCGCCGGTTGACTCATTGATCGAATACGGCCTGCCTCATTTCCTGAGCGTACGGGGCTATCTCGATGCTCTAAGGGGTGGCGTGTGAAAACGACCACGATCTGTGAACGCGGCTTGATCCGGCTGATACCGGCCACCTATCACAAACCGCCTACTCTTCGGGGGTTGGTCGATACTGATGAAGAAGCAGCACTGTTGGCTGAGGTCGAGGCCATGACCAGTGGCAGGTTGATTGCTGAGGCTGGCCGTAATCGACATCTGGATAGTCGTGAGCTTGCCTGGCAACGGCGAAACAACGATCTGCGGATTTATGGTGTTAGTCACATCAACGCAGCGTTCACCTACACACGGGCGGGCGGGAGCAGGTTCAATTCCGAGGCCCGTGGTGCTTGGTATTGTGCTTGGACGCTGCCGGCCGCTATCGACGAGGTGGCCTTTCACAAGGTCAGGGAACTCGCCTATGTCAACGTATTCAAAGACAAGACACGCTATGTCGAGCTTCTGGCTGATTTTATCGGTGAGTTTCCTGATATCACCGATGAGGTCGATAACCCCTGTCTCTCGCCTGACGCGAATATAGGCTACCCTGCCGGTCAAAAGCTTGCCCTCGACTTGCAGAGGGAGGGTGCGAGAGGCCTGATTTATCCTTCGGTTCGGCATCCAGACGGGCAATGTCTGGTCGTGTTCAGTCCTCCTGCAATCCAGAATGTGCGACCTGGTGCGCAATGGGACCTCGAATGGGATGGTAGTCCTGAGTTTATGATGGTGGGTGTGTAAACCGCTGTCCGTTCACAAGCTTTTTCGGGGGGGTATCACCGTAATGGTGGCACCCCTTTTTCGGTGTAATGCTTGATCTCAGCCTCCATAATGGAGGTGCAGATATGTCATGGGCCGGTCTGTCCTAAGGGTGTGGTCATCATGACCATACCTCTACCCAAGCTTTAAGCCTGTGTGCCGGTCGCGTTTGTTCTGAATTGCTGTGAGAGCAATTCAGATGTTGCCTGCGCACTGACTGCGCGCGGTAAAGGGGGAGCAAGTGCGGCCTCTGGCGCCTGAAAGGCTGTTATAGCCATGCAGAGCGTTGGATTAGGAGGGATACCCCCTGATGAAAAGGGTATTGCTGTTACAGCAATGGGTATGTGGGTTCGGCAGCAACTCTGCACCCCCTGAATGGTGGGGGCAGGTATCTCCTTGACGGAGATACCTTGTGGGCGAGAGGCGAATCAATAGAAGGATGGTTATTTCTTCAATATGAAGCAAAAGCTTTGTATCTGAGTCTCCGTAAAGGAGACCCAGATGGGGCCTACTCTGGAGGGCGTGGCTGTAACAGCCACACCTTCGCGCGATGGCGCATGCTGGATCATGGCGTTTTCTTTGCGGTCTTCGCTAGTTGTTTCACCTTGCCGACCGCTTCCATGAAGTGAGCTTCCACGGCACTGGGTTGCTCGATGACCCGATCACGCCATCGCTCAAACTCTTCTCCGCCTTTAAGTTTCGCAGCCGATGCGGTGTATCTTCCTGCGTGCGTCAACACGTCCCGGTCGCCTAAGCGCAAAAAATCGTCCAGTTTGGCAATCCAAGCGTGCATCGTCATTTGTTTGCGATTCATGGCCTGAAATTCGGCAAATTCTAGATAGGCTGAAACAATGCGATTCAGGTCTCCTATTTCAGCATCGCTGAGATAGTTTTTGGCTATAACAGCGTCCGCCTTTCGTGGGGGACCGCCTTTCGATTGGTTAGACCAAGCGGTAAGTCCCATATAGTCGCTGTCAGCGTTGGCTCGACTGACCACGATTTCAGCAGCCGTGTGCCCGTGTGCCGCCCAGTGCATCTTATTTTGGACGGTCTGGAAAAACCGGGCTGAAGCCTCTGCCGCCGGATCGTAATCAACGCTAGTGGCATAAATTTCCAAGATTTTCTTGTAGAACTGCTTCTCTGATGATCGGATATCCCGGATGCGGGCGAGAAGCTCTTCAAAATAATCGGCGTCAGGGTCTTTGAGCCGGGCGTCGTCCATAGCGAAGCCCTTGACCAGATATTCCGACAAAACCGTTGAGGCCCATCGCCGAAAGTGGGTGCCACGCGGGCTGCGAACCCGGAAACCGATAGAGAGGATCATGGGCAAGCTATAGTGAGCGACCACCCTCTCGACCGAGCGATCGCCTTCGGTTTGAACTATTGAGTAATTCTCAATGGTTGCCTCGTCCTGCTCGCCGTCGGCGACTATCCCCTTGATATGCTTGTTTATATTGGAAACCGTGGTCTCGAAAAGTTCGGCAATTTCTGCCTGTGTGAGCCAAACGGTTCCTTTGATAGCGCGAAGCTGAATCGTCTGTTTGCCGTCCTCGGTCGTGTAGAGGATGATTTCGCCATTGCTCATAATGTTGTGACCTTTCTCAACCTGACCCCTGGACCCCCGCCATTCTCGGCGATGAATTCGATGCCAGCGGCCTCTAAGGCGGTGCGTATGGCTAAGAGACTATTTGCATAGGGTGAGCGGGCACCACGCTCGAAATCGACAACAGTCTGTCGCGATACTGAGGCAGCCTCAGCTAACTCCATCTGACTTATACCTAGCATTCCGCGAGCACCACGGCATTGAGCGGCTGACAGTTTCACGGAACCTCAATTATTCTGATTGATGTTGAGTATAACCTCAATCAGAATAATTGAGGTCGGCCCGCGTGCCAAACGAAAAGCGACCGAGTGCGGAGATTGAGCCCTCCACACTCGGCCTAACCGCAACCGAAGGAGAATTTCGGCAATGGCTGAACACGCCCATAGCATGTCCGCGCCATCGCGGGCAGCGTCGATCTGCGTCCAGTTTGTGGCCGGGATCGCACTCTCATTCCTGCTGGCCATTGCGGTCATCGGCTTGGAAACGCCCGATCCGGTCACTTCCGGCCACGCTTACGTCGTGGAGGCCGTGCGATGAATGCCGGTGTCACGCGCCGTTTGGCGCTCACAGGGCTACTGCCCATCGCTGCGCTTGCGACTGCGCCCTCTCTCGCTGCCGGGCGATCTGTCGATAGTCGCCTCATAGAGGTCTGCAAGGAGCATCGCGCCATATGAGCGTCAATAGATGCCCTTGAAGCCACGCCTTGTCACCCCTCCGGATCAGCCGAAAACAGGGCCCGTGAGGCGCGGATTAGCGCGCTGCTGGACAAGGAGCAGGCGCTCCTTGAAGAGATCGCCAGTCTGCCTGCCACGACAGTG